>Ga0315279_10001022_pt1 | contig 48668 bp, 50 predicted proteins | sample YL17G06_20_MG_FD_203694 | JGI IMG/M metagenome (GOLD analysis project Ga0315279, IMG submission 203694) | Sediment microbial communities from Yellowstone Lake, YNP, Wyoming, USA - YL17G06_20 | ecosystem: Environmental > Aquatic > Freshwater > Lake > Sediment | place: USA: Wyoming | collected...
TCAGTCTGAGGATTGTCAATAGTAGTGTTCGCGTATTCCCATGCCCTCGCTAAGGGCACAGAAACCATCATCACAAACATCAAAGCTACGAGAATTGTAGATACTAAAATAGTTCTGTCTTTCACTTTTTTCCTCTCCTTCTCCTTTTCATCAAGAATATGTTCTTGAACACGGATATTAAAGCCTTGTGGAACAATGTTACAGCACAAAAAAAGGAAAAAAAGGCTATCTGCGCACCCTTAGCTTAGGATTAAGCACTTCATCAAGCGCATACCCCAACATTATAAATGCCACAGATATTGCCGCTATACACAATCCCGGAGGAACCACCCACCACCATTTATCTATCGCCCGCGCTGCCTGCATTTCCTCAAGCATTCTGCCCCATGACATCCGACTCCAATCATAAAAACCAAGCCAACTTAGCGCAGCCTCCGCAACGATAGCACCTGGAACAGCAGTCGCGAGTGTAACATAAACTAAGCCCATCACGTTGGGCAACACATGCTTTACAAGAATGTGACCTGTACCCGCACCCGCAGCTTTTGCAGCTTCAATATATGGACGCTCCTTGATGCTCAACACCTGTGATCGGATGAGCTTCGCGAAACCCATCCACCCCAGAAGCCCATTCAATATTATCAAGTTTTCAATAGACGCACCTATAACAGCAAAAAGCACAATAAGCAGAGGCAGACCGGGCAAAACAAGAAGAACATCCGAGAACCTCATCATGACCTCATCGAAAACCTTGCCTAAGTATCCTGAAGCCAAACCTACAAAAAGGCCGATTGTTATTGCCAGCCCGGCAGATATGAGTCCAACGTAGAGCGAAACCCTCGAACCATATACAAGCTCCGCCCAAAGATCAGATCCATAATAGCTGGTCCCTAAAATTCCCCAAGATGTTCCATAAAGATCTAACCCGATAGAGCTGATCCTAACATTAAATTCAACATGACTCTTGTTATAGAAATCATTCAGCAAAACCTCACACCCGAATCGGTATGTACCCGACGAGTTGAAAACAAGCCTAACATCAAGCATAGTGTAGACGTTCTCCCACACACCATAAATCTTGGCATTTCCATTTGCATCGAAAATCATTGTTTCATTGGTTGGCCAAAGATTAACCCTCCTTCCACCAGAAGTAATCACGAACAGTGTAGCTCTTGCTCCAACATCTGACACGTTTGTCGGCAACATTTGATAGTCACGCAGCGTAACGTTCCATTGCTTTTTAATCTCTTCATGCAAAGTTCCACTGACAGAAACGTTAAACAGTTCTCTTCCGCTGGCAGGTGGTCCAGTGTAGGGGAAATCGAAGTCTTTATAGATAGTCATAGTAGTATTTCCTTGGCTCGAGCCATCTCTGACGTAGCTCACAAGCAAGTCGGGGTTGTCTAGGGATTCACGTGCAATACTAACCACACCCTCTGTTCCAGTTGAAACACTTGCATTCCATTCTCCTCCATCGCTATATCGCCAATTCTCACCAGCAAAAATCTTGTCTTTAACAACCCATAGATTCTCACTTAAGCTGGGACGACCTCCTAATGCTGGAGGCAAGAGACGTAGCCAAGCTGGAGCAGCTATGCTTCCCGAAATCGGTTTCGCATCAGTCCCAGCGTAACCCAATTGATTGTAAGGTGTAAGCCACTGAGCACCAAGAGCCAAGACAGCAAAGAAGGCTATCATAAGTAATCCTATCAATCCTCTCTTGTTTGTCAGGAACAGCTTCAGAAAATTTACTGTTCGCCGAATATTGAAAGATACTCTGCTTTTTCTCGTAGCCATAGAACTCACCCGTAATGAATTCTCGGATCAACAACTCCATAAAGCAAATCAGCTATAAACACAGCAACAATCGTACAAAGCGCTATCACGTAAAAGTCCGCCATCAATACAGGATAATTCATCGTCCCAATCGCGTCCCAAATCCACAATCCAAGACCCGGCCATGAAAAGACAGTTTCCGTAATTATTGCTCCCGAAAGCACAAAACCAAACGACAACGCCACAGACGTTATAATCGGCAAAGAAGCATTCTTCAAAGCATGCCCGAACAAAACCTTGCGCTCAGTGATTCCTTTTGCCCGCGCAGTAACGATATAATCCTCAGTTAAAGCTTCAATCATCGTAGCCCGTGTCAGCAACAGAAAGCCACCATACTGGAAAAGAGTCAGAGTCATAACTGGCAAGAAAGCATGTATAACATACCCCCGCACAGACTCCACAAGGCCACCACTGCTAACCGAAAACATGATATTCAAACTGCTCGAAGATTGAACGTTAATTGATAGCGGAACGGGATAGCCTGACGTACCCCATGATGGAGGAATAGGCCCTCCTAGCGGGAACCATCCGAGATTTTTCGCGAGAACCATCAGAAAGATCAAGCCCATCCAAAAAGTGGGCAAAGCACCCACGATAAGCGAAGAAGTAACATTGAACGTATCAAAAGCACCACCTCTCCTATGGGCTACATACACACCCAACAGAACCCCAAAGATTACCGACAGAATAGTTGAACCCCCCAAAAGAACCAACGTCCAAGGAATCCGCATAAGCATCTGTTGACCAACAGGCTCGTAATTCCTAATAGACCTACCAAAATCCCATCGCAACAGATTGTTATAGTATTTGAGCAACTTTACATACGCAGGATCATAAGCCCCCCAGTATCTCAACAACGCCTCCCTCTGCTCGGGCTTCATAGTCTTTGGTGGAATAAACTGACCATAAGGATCCCCAGGAATAGCGAAGAAAATAATGAAATTCAAAGCAATCACAATTAGGATAAGAGCAAACGAATAGACCAAACGCTTCAGTATATATGATCGAAGACCCATTTCCCTCGCCCTCATTTATCACTTGACTTTCGCTCAATATTTAAGCTTTTGTAGATGGTTGATCTTGACGTAATTTTTTGTCTCGATCAAGAAAAGCTTCCAAGTAATCCCAAAACTCTCTCTCAAGGCTTTCCAAAAACGAGTCTTTTCCCAACTCTCGCCTCGCCAGCACACCTAATCCAAAGAAAACAAGCGCGTTAGAAAATTTACCAAAAAGTTGTCCTTGACTTTTGTTATCAAACTCGACAAAAAAATCCAAAGGATTGCCATAGATCATTGCCGAGACTGCATAAGTCTGATTCTCAACAGTCCTAACTGCAGACACAGTCCACTTGTTCTTAGCTTCTTCAGTCATAACTGCAAAATGCCGATCCTTGAAGAAAAGCTCTACATGCTCCACGACATTTTGCAGCAGCTTATCCCTACCTATCCATTCATAAATCACTGGCAACCACACTTCAGACAAACTATCTTGAATTTGAACATTCTTCTCACTATACACAAAGGTTAAATAATATTTAAATCTCTCTTAGCTAGCAAATCAACATATCTCAAAATCTAAACGACTTTAAAAATGGGAGAAAAAGGAGATGCCAACAGTCCGAGTGCTTGACGTTCAAGGACTGCGAACACATTACAGGATCCTTAGAGGTTGGGTGAAGGCAGTAGACGGAGTTAGTTTTCACGTCGACAAAGGAACAGCGGTCGGGTTAGCCGGAGAGTCAGGATGCGGAAAAACCACGATAGCTCTCTCTGTGCTCAAGATACTGCCTGCAGGAGGTCATATTGTTGATGGCAAAATTATCTTTGATAACATCGACATAGCAAGGCTTGAAGAAACAGAAATGAGAGAAAAAATCAGATGGAAAGGAATGTCGATAGTTTTCCAAGGGGCCATGAATGCACTTAACCCTGTCTACAAGATTTCCGATCAGATTGTCGAAGCAATATCAACACACGAGCCTGATGTCGAAAGAGGCGAAGCAGTGGAGAGAGGACGCAAGCTTTTTGAGCTGGTAGGAATCGATCCAAGCAGAATCGACAACTTCCCGTATGAATTCAGTGGGGGCATGAAACAACGAGCGATGATAGCCATGTCTCTAGCATGCAACCCAAAACTCTTGATCGCTGACGAACCAGGAACCGCACTGGATGTCATCGTTTGTGCCCAAGTTCTGAAACTGCTCCGCGAACTTAGAGATAAACTGGGTCTATCAATGATCCTGATAAGTCACGATTTATCAATCATAGCAGAAGTGTCTAATTCAGTCGTCATCATGTATGGCGGAAAAATCGCAGAATCAGGAGATATCGTAAAGATCTTCAAGGGACCACTGCATCCTTACACTCAAGGTTTGCTGAACGCGTTCCCAAGCATCACAGCAGCAAGGACAAAAATGATTTCAATTCCAGGCTCGCCACCTGATTTGCTCTATCCTCCACCTGGATGCAGATTTACTCCAAGATGCCCATATGCTATGGGCATCTGCAAGAAAGTGGATCCTGAGTTTCTTGAAGTTGAGAAAAACCATTATGTCTCGTGCCACTTAGCTCAAAAATCATGAGGGGAGAAATTTGGCTGAAACTATCTTAAACGTCGTTGACCTCAAGAAGTGGTTCCCAGTTAGGATGGGCTTCTTTGAAAGCATAGCTACTCGAAGGCAACTCTTTGTAAAAGCCGTAGATGGCATAAGCTTTGATGTTAAGAAAGGAGAAGTCTTCGGCTTAGCCGGAGAAAGCGGAAGCGGAAAGACAACCACAGGTCGCATGGTAGTCAAACTGATTTCACCAACAAGTGGCAAAATAATTCTTAGCGGCCATGATGTTGGCAAGCTTTCTGAGAAAGAGTTCAAGCCGTACCGAAAGGAAGTGCAGATAATCTTCCAAGACCCATATGAATCGTTGAACCCAAAAATGACTATTCAAGACATAGTCTCTGAACCACTTCATATTATCGGAGAAAAGAATGAAACTGAAATAACGGAAAAAATCCTAAAGGCACTTGAAGACGTTGAACTTGCTCCTCCTCAAGAGTTCACACTGCGCTACCCACACGAATTAAGTGGAGGACAAAGGCAACGAGTCGCCACGGCAAGAGCATTAGTGCTACAACCTGAATTCATAGTGGCCGATGAGCCAGTTTCAATGCTGGATGTGTCAATAAGAGCAGAGATTCTGAACCTGATGCTGGAACTGGTACGGAAGTACAAGGTCTCCTTCCTATACATTACTCATGACCTTGCCCTCTCAAGACACATATGCGATAGATTAGCAATCATGTATCTTGGGAAGATTATGGAAAAAGGACCAATAGAAGATGTCGTTCTGGAATCGCTGCATCCCTACACCAAAGCGCTGATCGCTGCTGTACCGATTGCCGATCCAGAATCACGTCGCACAGAGGTTGTCGTAAAGGGGGAAATCCCAAGTCCAATCAATCCTCCTTCCGGTTGCAGATTCCACACACGCTGCCCAGTGTACATAGGCGACATCTGTCGTCGCGTTGAACCGCCACTCGCCAACGTAGGAGGAGAGCATTATGTCGCATGCCATCTATATTCCGAGAAGGCAAAGTAGAGAGGAATGAACAAATGAAAAGACTTAACATTCTCCTTCTGATCTTGACTCTTGTTGCAATAATCTTTGCAGCAACATCCATCATTCTACCTTGGTGGAGTCTAAGCCTTTCAGCGGAAGCAAAAATAATACTAAATTCAGATTTCAGAGTTGATTATGGACTTCTCAAGAGCGTTAGAGCCACGCTTGCAACTCAGACAGCCAACCAGAGCATGACCGTTGAATTGATAAATCTGACAAGCCAAAAAGACCCAAATGCTGATTCATTCAAATTTATGGATACAACTTTGACTCTCGTCATAGTCGGATTGGCGCTTTCCATACCACTGGTTATTGCAATGATAATGCCTCAACTGAGCAGGTACAGAAGATACATAGCAATCATTGGGTATCTATCTTCGGTAATCCTATTCATATCGTCGTTTTACTTTGTATCACAAGTGGCTGGACCAATTTCCCAACTTTCGAGCCTAACACCTATTAGCACACCGACAGATTGGGTCAGGATCAGCCCAACAGACATTACAGGCGCTTGGGGTAGCAAGGCCATACCTCCCACATCACCACTCCTAGTTTGGGTGAACTCGGGCAATTTCTGGGTTTGGCAACCATCTTTGGGATGGTATCTAGCATTTTCATCAGCCCTTCTCATCGCACTAGCCTCATTGACCCTGCATCTGAATTTGGAGCTAGAAAAGAAGCAAGAAATGGCACAAGAACATAGAATGCTAGGTGCGGAGGAATCAACAAACCGTTAGAAGGTGTGAAAAGTGAGTGAACAAAAACCAAAGTTTGCTTTCGTACTGGCACTAGCAGGCGCAGCACTCATGTTCGTAAACGCTTTGCTAGTTGGAACCAATGGTGCCCCTCTAACAATTTCGTCCAGTGGATTTCAATCCCCAGGCGAGGTAATAGGCACAAGCGCCACCCAATCATGGTTCAGAATTTCCTTCGGCTTCAGAGGATTTATCGAAGGAGCATGGAGCTTGTTCTGGTTAGTAACAACCATAATAATGCTGTATTGTGCCATCAGGTTATACATGAAGCCGACTGAACACCAGATTTTGTGTTACATTATAGCAACACTTTCGATCTTAGGTATCATATATGGTGGAGGATTCATAATAGGTGCAATTCTTGGAGTTTTGGGAGCAGGAATAGGATTCGCCGGGTCTTCTGACTTCGAGAATTCGTTCTTCTATAAGATCATAAGAGCTGCTAAACTAGATCCGGAATTCTATAAAGGTCTATCAAACGACAAAAACTCCTTGAAACACGCAACCTACGCGTTGGTGTTTGCTAACATTCTGAGCGGAATAGGAAGCGGAGTTTATTCTTATAATGCTCAAAGAATACTAAACGCAAGCTCCCAAGCAATTCCATTCAAAATACTATTTCTTGGAGAGATGCCTTTAGATATCTCAATCGTCGGAACTGTAGTGATTAATATCGGATTAGCAATGCTTAAATGGATGACGCTTTCGGTGATTATATACTTCATAACAGTAGGTTTGCTTGAGAGGAAGCAGAAACTTTCAAACATCGCCTCTGTCGTCGCTTTCGCATATGTGCCAGTTTCTCTCCAATTCGTCATGCTATTCATCCTCGCGAACAAATCGCTAATAGGATTTACGTTGCCTTTCTATACCTTCTTGATTACGAATATTTGGATGATCTTAGCTCTTATGAGGGGAGTTAAACAGAGCTTGGAGACAGGACTGGGCAAAACGCTTGGCATATTTTGCGTTTCAGGTGCGATATACTTGCTCGTGCACGAGACATTCTTTGCGGCTTTTGACATCCAGAACGCCATACGTTTCACCATTCAGCCTCAAGGAGTCTTGCTGATGATCGTTTCTTGTCTCCTTATAGGTGCACTACTCTTCGAAACATTCACCAAACACTAAAGAAATATTCTATCCAAGACGGTGAAAAAACGTTTAAGCTGGTCCCTGTTTCTGCTTCTCTTCCTTCCTTTTACTGATAATCCAATCTTTGTATCCCGATGCAATTCCCCATGCAGTAATGAGCAAAATGGTGACAATGAGCCTTATCGTCGGGTCAAGGTTCAGTATTGTCCAAACGATAATCAAAGGCAATATGAAGACCAATGTGACGCCTATTACTATGAACCAGTACCACTTCTCTCGAAAAATCCAGCCCATTGCATCAACAAGTGTTTGTTCAAAAACCAGGTATATTAGGGTTTGCGATGCTCACACTGTTCAGTGCGTCTCTTGAATGACCTTTTTCACCTATGACACAATATTTATTAGATCGCAAACGAAAGCAACTCAAGGGAAGAAAGACAAGGACGTCAGATCAGATTGTCGACGAGAAAATTCATGCTGCCGATCCCATTTCCGTCGTCTTCGGTGTCTATAGTCACCAGAGAGGAGACCATGAATTGAGAAAACTGCTTTTCGCAACAGGAATTCTAATAATATTGATTGGAGCTGTTCTAGCATCGATGTATACTATCTCTGTAACAGTGAAAGCACAAGATATAGTAGCTCAAGAATATAATGCTTGGGAAGTTTCATGGAATTTCACTGTAGGAGACAAAATCATCGCGCAACCCCGATACTCCACAAGCTGGACTAACAATCCATGGGATCAGGATGATCTTTTCCCTTACAATCACAGACATATTTGGTTCTACATGATTGACCCAACAGGAAACAGTACAGAATGGAACACAGCATGGTCAGGCCATAATTTGAACACCGGACAACTCGCACTTATCTACATCAACGCAACAATACTCAGTGACGGCCTATACGTAACTTCCACTGCACAGAATGGTTCAACCTACCCAACCTATCTCGGTGGGATTGCGTTGCTCAATGGAACCTATACTTTCAAATGCGAAAAGGAAATGGAACCTACACCTGCAAACGTGACAGCCCCAGCCTGGATAGGTTTGACAAGAGAATATCCAAAAGCAACATCCCCTTACACCAGTTCCTTGCCGATAGGCATTTCTATCAGCGGCGTGGGTGCAGCAATCTCAATCGCTGCAGCAAGACGTAAGAAAAAAACCGTACGTAAGAGGAAAACTTCGCTTAATCAATAACAGTTAATACGAGTTTTGTCTAAGTTCAGAAGCCCTGCGGGCAATCGTGAACAAACTGAATATCCGTGCCCAAAAAAACAACTGTATCCTTAATTAGTCGCCACAAAAAAAGAAATAGGGTTTAAAGAAATCCTTTGATTCACTGCATCCAAGGTTATGGAACTTTAGTCAACGTTAGAGTGGAGGGAACTTCAAAGTGTATTATCGGACTTTGCTCCGGGAAAGTTGGTGAGCTCTGCGAGTTAATCCATCCGGATTCAAAGCCCTTCCAGTTCAAAGCGATTGTCGGTTCTGTGTAGTTGACGATATAGTATTCGAATGCAATCGTGGCCAGTATTCCATCACCACTTCTTGGAAGCATATCTTTACGCAGTGCATCTGATAGCAACAGTGCCCCATCCGGGGTGCCATCTTCGTTAATGTCAGTTTTGTTTATGAAAGTTGCTTCATTGTGGTTGTCAAGGAAGCCTCCGGATTGAACGTCCGAGACTCTCAGCTCGCCCGTGTCGTAGGATACGTAGACTTGCCAAGCACCCAGATTATCTACGTTGTGAGCTTCAAGAACCATCTTGAAGTTGCCTAGAACGACTGGTTCATGAAAAGACAAAGGTGCAACGAACGCCGCCATGGCATAGGAGAAGGCAGGGATACTTACCATTAAGGCAACCATCATAAGACCAGCTCTGACTCGCTTATCACGAACCATAACTGAAAGCCTCTGTCTAGGAAAACTCAGGCCCTTTCCTGGCACAGAGAAACCACTTGACTTGTAGAAGCCATCCTCCTTGATAATCAGCCCATTTTCACACATTTCCTTGAGTCTAAGGCTTAAGGTTTTTCTAGGAAGCTTGGTCATGTGCAAGAGATCTGTGAAAGTTCTCTCCCTTCCTTGAACTGCATTCGTAATAATGCCTTCATCTGTCTCTTTACGATTTTCCAAACTTATCGTCAAGCCACAATTAGGACATCTTATTTGAGGCATAGTTATCTCCCCATTACACAAACGGGTATAAGAACCTATAAAAACGTTAGTGTAAAAAATACTCATTCAGGTTTCGATCAGAAGGCGGCATATCTGCTTACCTCAGTATTGTGACATAAAGGAGTTTCTTTTACACTAATATTCATGGTATCGAAAAATGCCAAGGTTTCACCTAACCTATGAGTATTCGTCCGTGTCACTTGGTCAAAGCAGAGGTAAGCTCGTCGATTCTTCTTTCTATAGGTAGTTGTACAGTTTATCGATCCACGTTTCTTTTCGCAGTTCTCAGTCAAAACAGAAAAAATGAATAGGGTCCACCGTATACTAATGATGCAATACAGTTGTAGAAGCCTCCAACCTTCTTCACAGAAATCTGTGTGTCGAGCGCCAAGTGACCTACAACGACATTGCCAACCTCACTAGAATCAGGTTACTGCCAAATAGTCTTCCAGATCCCTGCAAGGCGACTATCTCTCCAATACTTAAAAGATAGCACCACCGCAATTGACCCAGCAATCATACCCACTATCATGCCGATTATCTGGAAAAAGTAAAAGCCGATCACGCCACCAAAAACAATCAAATATAAGCTTCTCTTTCCGACGATCTCTATCGCAACAGTCAAGATGAACAAAACAATCAGATTCTGCAATAACCCTCGGTCTGAAACGTACATTACATATGCTGGGAGCCTTTCCTGTGGAGTTGGTGGATAATAGGCCCTGCTACCTGAATACGCATCGGGAACATATATCATCGAAAAACTTCCAGAGATGCGTCCCTCCCCGATATTCCAATAGAAAGGATAGAGAATCGGATTGTAAAGAAGGTCACACTTGAATGTTGCAAGGGCATAACTATACTGCCGAACAAAAGACGTTTCGCTTATCTGATAGACATGATAGCCTACACCGTCAAAAATCCCGAGCAAAGCGAGAAAAAAGGCAAGAATGACAGCTATGATGAGCTTCTTTAGAATTACAGTTGATTTCCTTGTTTCACTAGACAATTCAAACCCTCATGAGCTTTGGGACATGTTTAACTGTGTTTCCTCTCTGAGAAATTGTTTCAAGACGCCATTATAAAGCATTCTCACCGCATATCAAAAAATACTCGTTAGCTTCGGTTATTAAGGCTAAATGACTAGCCTGGAAAGCGTGCTAAGTCTCACTAATTTTCTTCAATTGGCCGTTATACATTTCATGTATTTCAGTAGTAGTAGTTGCGTCCTCAGCTGACTTGTCAAGCCTGTAGTTGCCTGTAAAACGTGGAAACCTGATTGCAAGCCCGCTTCCTTTGCGTATTGAGCCTATTGCACAAGTGTGGACTGGACTTAGTGTGATTTCTGCGCCCAGGATCTCGATAGCCACGGCAGGCTCAAACCAGACGTCGGCTTCAAGTACCGAGTTAACCCTTGCATGCTTGTGTGGAACGATGTGTTTTTGCATCATTTCCGGGAGTTTGGAAAGGTCTTCATCCGTGAAGCCTGTTCCGCATTTCGTGACCGTTTCAAAAGTGTCATTAGCAGGATTGTAGGCTGCGAGAAGCAGGGCACCGTAGGTTCCTGCTCTCTTTCCTCTTCCATGATAAGCACCTACTATGACCAAGTCCACTGTGTCGGTCATTTCGCTTTTGTAGTCACGTTTGTATTTTATCCATAGCCAGCCGCGTGCTCCGGCTTGATATACAGAGTCTTTGGCAATGGATTTGCAGACCAACCCTTCACAGCCGTTTTCAATGGCTTCCAAAAAGAATTTTTCAAGCTCGGCAGAATTATTGGTGACCATGTGGTTTGCTATTCTTACTCTTTCGCTTTCTTTGATTGTCTTCTCGAGCATTTTCCTTCTCACAGGATAAGGCTCGAGGGTAAGGTCTTTGCCGTCGACGTAAAGTGCTTCAAACATGAAGAGTGAAACAGGATAGTCCTCTATTGCTTTTTCAATTTCGTATTTGCGTCTGCGGTGCATTAGCTCTTGAAATGGACGCATTTCCCCGGTATCAACGTCAACTGCAACACATTCACATTCGAGAATCGCTTCTCTTGCTTTGACGTATTTCTTAAAAAGTTCGACAGCGTCTGGATACTGGCTTGAAATGTTCTCTAAACGTCTTGAGTAAAGCGTCACACGATCAGCTTGTTTGTGAGCTTGGAGGCGTTCCCCGTCATACTTGTATTCAGCTACACATTTTCCCCCAAGTTTCTCGAGAATTTCTTCGGGAGATGAAAGCCTCTCCGCAAGCATGGGTCTTATGGGTTCATTGATGGATACTTCAAACTCTTCAATACCTTCAAGACCTTTCTCAGCGATAATCTTCGCGACTCTGCCAAGGTCTGAACATATGTTATAAGCTCTTTCAACTTGCTCCCGAGCTTCTTTACCGCCGCCATAGGCTATGGCCAGAGCGTCAAGGACTGTCATATCAGCTATGCCGAGGCGCAAGTTTCCAGTTACGGTTCTCATAACGTATTTGGCTTCCTTTGGAGTTGCGGCAGCCAACAGTCCAGCTAGTAATGAAAGTTTCAGATCAACAGTACCAGAACCAGAGGCTTTGGCCATTTTGTCAAATGTTTCGTACACTTTCTGAACTGTTAATGGTTGCTGAAAAAACGTTACCTGTCTCTTATTGTTCATGAACTTCTGAGTCGTCTCACCTATGTCCCCAGTCTTCTTGAGGTCTTCTTCTATCTCACTTTCTTTTCTTCCAGAAGCCCTTGCCAGAGCTTGTATCGCGAGTCTTTCAGCTACGCCGATTTCAATGCCCACAAAATCTGGGTATATTCTGCCCTGAGTCAGATAAACGACCTTGTCTATGACCTCTTCCGGAGTATTTTTGAGAAGTTCGACTAGGAGGTCCGTCATTTCCAATCTCTTAGTCGTGGCTTCAATCTTCTCGTAGGCATCGGCGATTACATCATATCTCAATAGGTGGACCTCAATAGTAGGGTGTGGAAGTCAGGATATAAAGTCTGTTTTGCATGCGTGTTTTGTTGATAAATCAGCCAAAAACGAACTTCCTTTCTCTAATGGCATCTAGAACATCCACAGTGTCTAAACTTCCAAACATTGTCGACCTTGTGCATATGCTTCCAGCTTATGAAGTTGTCAGGGTTTACCAAATTCGCTTCAAACGTTACATTTTTGGGGATATTGTTAACTTAAGAGACATGGATTCAAATTAACTCTCACCGCAAAAGACTTAACAGAATCCGGAGAAATAGTGGTATCGTTATGCATAACTATAGGTGAAGCATATGATTCATGTTGGTTTTGACAGTGCACCAATAAGAAAAGTTCCTACATTTCCTGACGGAACGAAGGGATCAGAATTTGTAGCTAATCTTGGCGTTTCAGTCACTGCGCCTGATAAAGACAAATTTGAATCGGCTTATGATGTTGCTATAGAGAACGCATTTAAAAAAATTGGAGCTGAAAGAAAGAAGAGATTTTACAAGGGCGCTCATTTGGTTGGACAAGTTTCAGAGGATGCCATGAAAGTAATAGTGATGATGCTAGATGAATTAACTCCAGTGATTTCTCACATTGATGTTTATTGTGCCTATTATGCGCTAGAGTACGTATCGTTATATGGACAAAGTGAAACGCAAAAGCTTTCACCCCCGTGTTTGTCAAAAAAACGCAAGGAGCTTTTCCTCATGTTTGTGCATGGTGGTATTTCTCTAAGTATGCCAAAATAGAGTCCCCGTTATGTCTCGAAATTGACTTCATGCAAACTGCTACTACTCCTGCTTGGCGAGATTTGTCAGAAGCTTCGGGAAAGAATGTTACAATGGAATTTTATTTGGGAGGTGACGAGTGTAATCCAATAATCTCCATGGCTGACTTAATCCTTAAACTAATTCGTACATATCATCATGGAACTGTTGAAGGACGATCTTTGCTTCAACCATTAAACGAAAAATGCCAAACGTATGTGTCAAAAAGAAAAGCGTGGTTTCACAATTTGGGGTCCCGTGGGTTTATCCTAAAAGCAACAGCCCCTGATCTTCCTATGCAAGCAAATACTATTCCATTTATCAAACACCCCATAATATTCTACTACGGAAATAGTAAGCCGTCTGAGAACAAAGATGAAATAGCGAATGCCTTAATCTGGTCTCCTATTTATAATGCGATTTCATATCATGCATCAAATAATAAGGGTGGCATGAAAAAGTTTTCACCTACAGAAGATGTACGTATGTGGAATCCATCAGTGGATACTATTGTTGCTTTTACAAAGCAAGATCAAGAGCAATTGAAACGATTAGAGAACTTTGGATATACTTTACCATCCATTATCAAGCCAAAAGAATTAATGAAAACATCTAAGTTTTAAAGCTAAACTTAAGACGCATCAAACGCGTACAAGAGTTACCCTTTGGTATTAGGGTGCTCAATAAACACATGTAGTATGGTCATATTTAAGATTTATGTCCTACCGATAACAGTTACGCTATGTCCCTTAAGTTAACAGTATCATTTTTGGGAAAAAACTCTTTAAGCTAGAGTCAACCTTGTCAGTGCGAGCAAAATGAGAAAGGATTTTGTTAATAGTTGGACATTTTTGCTTCTTGTTTCGTTTGTGCTTGTGTGCGCAGTTTACATAATGGACTCGTGGTTTTTCTTTTCAGGCCAAAACCGTTTGAGACCTGACGAGATTCTGTTTACAGAAGGATTGATCTCTGTCATGATGGGAGTTTTGTTTTTGATTGGTTCAGGCGGGTTGACTGCGGCAAGCCAGAAAGCGGCGATGTTGGCTGCAACCGCGAAGGCATTTGATGATGACGCTATAGGACCGGGAGAGGTATACAGAAGAGATTCTTGGAAACCTAAAGGCTTCAAGCGATTGGCACTTGTATTCCTAGTGGCAGGAGTAGCTTTGATACTGGTTTCACTCGTCCATGGTTGATTATGCAGACAGCAACAGCTATCCAAAAACGAAAGAATCAAGGCACAAGCTGCAAAAGCCTTAAGTTTTGTTGTTTCTCTCTTTTCTGTCTGGATGATGAAACCGAGAGTCAATAGAGCCTAAGCAGTGATGTGACTCGACGGGCAAACTGACAACTCTTTGTACAGAAGACTTATCAACCCAAGAAAAAGAATGAGAAAAGAAAAAATAAATCCAAAAAGTGCAGAAACATAAGCGGCGGAAGAACACTTGCCTAAACTCAAGATTATAGAAGCTTTGGATAGGCTTTCATCGAGAAAAACCGTCAAGTATGGCGTATACTTGACCGCAGTGATCCTGTTCTTTGCGCTGATTTTGCTACCTCCGATATTGGGGATAATGATAAAGTGGACCACGATGGAGGAGGTTTTGAGTAATTCGGAGCTTAAGAACCGTGCACTCCAAGCGGTTGCATATTCCTTCATCATCGCATTGTCTGTCTCAGCCATAGATATCGTAGCTGGAATCCCGATGGCATGGCTCATAGCACGACGAAAATCAAGATGGATAAACATCCTTGACACGTTGTCTGACATCCCTTTCATCGTACCCACAGCTGTGCTGGGATACTCGTTGCTTCTGTTCTGGAACAAGCCTGAAGGAGTATCTGCCCTTTTTGGAAGCTCACTCATTTCGCAGGGCTGGGTTCTGATCATGCTGCTCCACTTCACATTTTCCTACCCGGTAGTAGTTAGAGTAGTGGTAGGCGCCTTGCTTGACTACAAAAGAGAATATGAAAATGCCTCAAGAACCCTAGGTGCCCCACCTTTTACTTCAGCAAGAACAGTCACGTTCCCAATCATAAGGCCCTCATTGATCGCTGCCTTCATACTTGCATTTTCAAGATCATTATCAGAGACAGGAGCAACACTGCTTGTTGCAGGAGCCTTCGAAAATGGCCCCATCTTCATCCAAGACATGAAAACCGAATTCGCAAGTAGCCAACCTACCTTATATGCGGGCGCGACAGTTTTTGCAAGCTTCATCCTCATGGCAGTCGCTCTAACGATTTTCATAATGATCCGCGCTCTCGGTCCGAGACTGAAGCTGCCCATTAAGAGGATCTGGCCAACGTTTGAAAGAAAACTAAGCTACTCAAAAGCCACATCCTCAAAGAACAGCATAACTCTTCTAATCTTCTTTGTTATCGTGCTTATTCCGTCTCTTTTCGTTGCGTTACCTGCGTTTGAAGCCCTTTTCACTGATACGTTGCCGAAATCGCTGTCTGGCACAGGCATCTGGGGTGAATATTGGCAAAGTCTCATCCTATCATATTTTCTTGCAGTAGTAGTCACGGTCTTGAACATTGTAATGGGCTTGCCCATGGCGATTCTCGTCGCAAGAAGAAAGCTCGGAACCTTACCTTCAGCAGTTTTGGACGTGCTGGTTAACATTCCATTAATCGTTCCATCCATAGCCCTAGGTGTCTCACTGGCAATCTTTTGGAAGAGCTTCACGTTCATACCAGAATTGCTGCTGTTGATCTTTGCCCATCTTGCAATCACGTATCCCTACTTCGTAAGATCAATGTCTGCAGCAGTCGAAAGAATAAGCGTAGATTTGGAGGAAGCCTCAAGAACGCTTGGGGCTAAGCCTTTAGGCGTTTTCAGAACGATAATTCTACCATTAACAAAGTACTCCATACTCTCTGGAGCGGTGATGGTTTTCACCAGAAGCATAAGCGAAACAGGCGCGACCGTTGCGGTAGTCAACACGCTTCGAACCGCACCAGTAGTTCTTGTTGATTGGGTGCCTAGGTTCGACAAACAGAAAATACTAGCCACGCCACTAGAAATAGGCTTAGGCTGCGGATTCCTGATACTGTTCTCCTTCATAATTCTCTTGGCATTAAGACTCGTTGTCAAAGAAAAGGGGAGATACTAACATGATTAATATAGCGCCTATAGATTATCCAGTAATTTCGCACAGTCTCGCGCACAGTGTGGAGAAGGTTGAATAATGCCTGACGTACGCGTTGTGAACGTCACAAAAAGATTCGGAAAACTTGTGGCTGTAAACAACGTAAGCCTCCACATTCAGGATATGGAATATTTTTCCTTGCTTGGCCCAAGCGGTTGCGGAAAAACCACGTTGCTCAGGCTTATTGCAGGATTGATTCAACCCGATGAGGGGGACATTTACATCGGAGACAGACGAGTCAACGATGTCCCGCCAGAGGACAGAGACATCGGGTTCGTTTTCCAAACTTTCGCCCTGTTTCCACACATGAATGCTTGGAACAATGTGACCTACGGGCCAAGAGTGAAAGGCTTTGACATGAAAAAGGCAGGAACCATAGGACATGAAGTGCTTGAAATGGTCAGACTCCATGAACGTTTAGATGCTTATCCAAGCGAACTAAGTGGAGGAATGATGCAAAGAGTGGCAGTAGCAAGAGCACTGGCTGCAGGCGCGAAGCTACTGCTTCTGGACGAGGCGCTAGGACAGTTGGATGCAAAAGTGAGAAATGAATTGAGATACGAAATAAGAAGGATGACGAAGGATCTTGGGTTGACGGCGATTCATGTAACTCACGATCAGTCTGAAGCCATGGTAATTTCAGATAGAATTGCCGTTATGAGGAAGGGAAAGATCATACAAGTTGGTACCCCACAAGAACTCTACATTAGCCCTGCAAACGTTTTTGTTGCTCATTTCATCGGAGAATCGAACTTCTTTGAAGGCTACGTGCTCAGCACAACTGATGAGGAAACAGTAATAGAGCTGCGCGGCGGCATAAAAGTTCAAGCAGTCAACAAAACCTCAAGGAAGGGTGAAAAAGTACTCTTAGCAATCAGACCAGAAGCATTCACGCTTGAAAGAGGAATCAAAAAAGACAGAAACACTATCAGGGGCGCAATAGAGAGAGTGACTTTTGAAGGCACAAACATACGCTATGAGATAAGACTTGAAAACCAAGATCTGGCGGTCATCGTTAAGCCATCGTTGACTGAAGAATGGTTTAATATGAATGAGAGAGTAAGTATCAGCTTCCCTCCCGAAAAAGCTCACATATTCAAATACCCAGACGCAGGACTGAAGGAGGAAACAGCAGTTGAGTGAGCTAATAAAATGGTTTGAAAAAAGAAGAGAAACCCAAGCTCTGTCAACCATACAACGACACCTAGCTTTAACAATGGGAATCGTTGAAGACTTGGAAAAAGCGATAGCGGCCGCCATAAAAAGAGACGAGAAAGAAATGCACAGATGCATCGAAAGAGTCGCCAGCAGCGAAAGAGAAGCAGACACATTACGCAGAAAAGTTATGGATGAAATATCAAAAGGAGAGCTTTCACCCACGGACAGAGAAGATCTGATGGATCTCGTGAAGAGAGTAGACATGGTCGCGGATTGGTGCAGAGAATCCACTCGCATACTCGGCGCAGTCCCAATGGAAGACGTGCCCACTTCGATTAAAGACGTAATCACACAAATGATCAAGAGTGTAAGAGAATGCGCAAGCTCACTTCAAAAATGCGTCAATAAAATGATGACAAAGTCTGAGGAAGCTCTCCAAGCCGCAGACGCTGTCGAACGAGAAGAAGAGAAAGTAGACGACATACATGAAAGGGCAAGAATATTGATCGGCAAGGAAAACTTACCTAAGGCTGGAGTCGCAGTGTTAATAAGTCAGCTTTTCGAAGCCATAGAGATGATCGCAGACTCATGCGAAGATGTATGCGACCAAGTACGAATCATAATGGTAAGAAAATAAGGTGAAAAATATGACAGAAACGAGAATCGACATATCAGAACTGAAAGGAGAAGGAAGCGACGTGATAAAAAACCTCGCGAAATTCATAAAAGAGAAAACGAAAGCCGACGTCAAGACAGAAACAAACGAAATAATCGTGAAGAGCGAAGCAAAAACTGCTTCAAGAGTCTACTTGCGATTGCTTCTGCGAAAATTCCTTCACCAGAACGAATTGAGAGAATCCTTCCGCGTTACTGGTGGAAAAGAAAACGCTCTCATCGTGAAAGAGCTAAAAATCTCAGAAGAAGAATAAAGCTTCATTCCTTTCTCATTTCACGCTTCGTTTTCATAAACTTCTTTCGAAACCATGAAGAATATCAACTTCTGTTTCTAACGACAAAAAAGATGCCCACTAGAATCAGAGCTGCGCCAAAGACAAACAAAGGCGCAGGTATCTCTCGAAACAGGCTTACGCCCAATATTATTGCGCCTATGGGTTCAAGCAATGCCATCGTGGCGGTCTCGAAAGATTTCAGATTCGAAAGTGAAGAGAAGTAAAGCGTATGCGCTATTGCCGTTGGAATTACACCCAAACCAACTAAAACAAGCACAACTCCCAAATTGGTTGGCAAAGATACTACATTGCTAGATATGGGTATACTCAACATTGCAACCATTATTGCAGTAAAAAGGTACATCGGAGCCATAATGGAAAGCACGTTCATTTGACTTCTTATTCTTCTGCCATAGTTGAGATAGAATGCTTCAACCAAGGCAGCCAAAACTGCTTCCAAATCGCCCTTCAGGCTCGGAGAATAACCCATTGCAAACGAACCTTCATTTGCAGTCAGAGTTTCGGCATAAGCAATCATGGATACACCCACGAAAGATATTACTAAACCTACTAGGGCAATACGCGATGGCTTGAGTTTGAAGAGAAAAGAAACCAACATTGAGAAAATGGGTGTCGTGTTGACAAGAACTGTTGCGTTCAAAATTGTCGTATCCTTCACTGCTGACACAAAGAAGATGAAATGAAGACTCAGAAAGAAGCTAAGTATGAGAAGATCTTTCACATTCTTTCTCACCAAGTCGAAGCTGAACGATTTTCTGAGTAATACCAAAAGCACTGCCAGAGCCAGACTGGCGATTATCAATCGCCAGAAAGCAATTGAAAAGGCATTCAAACTCTGCAAAAACCTTATCAGAACCGCTGCAGTCCCAAACAGAACCCCGGCCATTATGCCCTCAGTCAGAGCAACATTCCTTGTCCTAATGCGCATCCGAATACCCTTTTGAACGCTGATGACTCAAGATTGCTCTGCTTAAATACGTTTGTTTGAATTTCAAATCAACACAATCCACACGAACACGATTCTCTTGTCTGTAAACGAAACTAATATAATACAATCTCAAGAATCTGAGATGAGGAGAACTTATGGATACTGACGATATCATGGAACTTTCACTAAAACTTGCTGGACTGAAAGATGTCCCAGAGGACAGCGTAATATACCTGAATGGACGCAATATCAGAAAAATCCTTTTTGGAATCGACGCAGGTGTACCAGAGCTTTTGTTGGCGAAACGTTTAGGCTTTGACGCAGTGATTGCTCATCACCCGATAGGAGGAACAGCAGTCACAAACTTTCATCAAGTCTTCAAGAGACACATCCAACAAATGATTAACGCGGGAATTCCAAAAACAAAAGCAGAGCAAGCTGTTGCAAAGAAGCTTGAACAGTTAGACGTCGAGGCACATACTCGAAACTACAATCACGCAGTCGATGTTGCACGGCTTTTGAAAATGCCTTACATGAACATTCACACGCCACTTGATGAGGTTGGAAGAAGAATAATGAGCGAACGCATCAGCAACAGAATCAAGAAGAATTCCAAAGTGCAAGATGTGATTTCCGCCTTGAAGCTGCTGCACGAATTCAAGAACGCAGCTACAGAGATCAAGATTCGACTTGGAAAACCTGAAAATCCAGCTGGAAAAGTCGTTGTGTCACACGGCGCTGGAACCAATGGCGGCTACGAGGTTGCAAAAGCCTACTTTGAGCACGACATCAGCACAGTCATATACATCCACATAGGTTTCAGCGATTTGGAAAAACTGAAAGCTGATAACCGTGGAAACCTAATTGTCACTGGACATGTTGCAAGCGATTCTGTTGGCATAAACCCCTTCATCCATGAACTTGAAAAGCGAGACATCTCCGTCACAACCATCGGCGTTGTTCCGAGCCAATAGAAGGTGTTGAGAGTGAGACTCGTTCGATACCACGATAGAGAAGGAGAAACCTACGGTGTTCTAGCAACCGATAAGATAGTGTGTTTGCCTAGCTTAGCTAAACATGTGAATGCCAAGTTCCCAAGAAAATTGGAAGACTTCATAACTTCCGACATGAAATATGTTGAAGAAGCCGAGGAAATACTTGAAAGCGCAGCAAATAAAGCTATTGAGTACGCCTCTCGCCCAATCGATACGGTGACCCCGCTGGCGCCCATACCTTTTCCGGGCAAAATTATCTGTTTAGGCCTTAACTATCGAGACCATGCAACGGAACAAAATGCTGCTCTGCCTGATGAACCGATAATCTTCATGAAACCGCGCACAGCGATAATCGGACCAAATGAGAGCATTGTCAAGCCAAGTTTTGTCAAGCAGCTTGATTATGAAGCGGAGTTAGCTATTGTGATCGGAAGAAGAGCCAAGAACGTTTCAGTTTCAGAGGCTAAATCGCACATTTTCGGATACACGATTCTGAATGATGTTTCTGCGAGAGATATTCAATTCAAAGACAAGCAATGGACAAGAGGAAAAAGTTTTGACACTTTCGCTCCTATGGGACCATACGTGACTACAACAAGCGAGCTTCAAGACACATCAAGCTTGACTATCCGCACATGGGTCAACCTAGAACTCCGCCAAAACTCATCAACCAAGAACATGGTTTTCAGCGTATATGAAATAACGCATCACCTAAGCAGAGTGATGACCTTGGAACCATGCGATGTTATTGCCACAGGCACTCCTGCGGGCGTTGGCTTTGCCTTGAAGCCTCAGCCGAAGTTTCTGCAAGGTGGCGACATCGTAAGAATAGAGATTGAAAAAGTCGGTGCTTTGGAAAACAAGGTCATTGAAGAAAACCCATGAAGATAAATGTTCCACCATCACCTTTCTATTGAAACCTTGCTTGCGCCTGCTTCCTTTTCAAGTCTTATCACGTGTTCGGCTTTTTCCGCGAAGGCTTCGCTGTGTGTCACTGCTATTATCTGCTCTATGGCTTTGAAGCGCGAAATCGCTTCGGCCAAACGATCTATTGAACCATCGTCTCTTCCCAGACTTTCAGTTGGCTCATCAAGAAGGAGCAAGCTTAGGCCATAACCTGTTCTGGACTGCATTATCAATTGGCCCAATCCCAAACGGTATGCAAAGGCGAGCAAAGTCCTTTCCCCTCCAGACAGGTTTGAAACTTCCCTTTCAACGTCACTCTCACTCTTAATATAGGGGGTGTATGTTTCGTCAATCAAAACGTTAAGCATAGAACCTTCCCCGCCAACTAGGCTGTCGAGAACTTGTTGGATGAAATTTCTGAGGACTTTGACAAATTCTCTCCTCAGCTTGGGTTGGATATTTCTATAGGCGTCACGCATGCTACTGATTATTTCGGCCATCTTCACTATTCTTTCCATGCGCTCGATCTTCTGCTGAGCTTGATCAATCCTTTCCCTGATGTCATCAAGGCGTTTGATCAGATCCTTCTTGCGATTTTCTTTCGTCTTCAAGTCAGAGACTAGAATATAGTATTGGCTGAAGACTTGCTCCCTGTGAGTTTTAGCTGTTTCCAGTTCTGACATGTCAAATCTGCTGATCTCGCCTTGCACAGTGTCCAGCAGAGTTTTTATTTCTGCTTGAAGCTGTCGTTTCTCATCAGATTCCTCCGAAAGATCAGTAAGTGCCTGACATTCTTCGTCTATGCGGGTTTTCAAGTCCTCAGCTTTTAGAACAAGCGTTTGCAGGTTTGAGAAAGCACTATTTGCTTTGCTCTTCACTTGTTGGAGTTCTTCGATTTCACGTTGCAGTCGACTGATTTCCTTTTGATAGACACTGTTTTCTTCCAGAATTCTTTGAGTCAGACCGTTCTTATATTCATCAGAAAGTGATTGCAAACAAAGCGGACAACGATTTTCAGCAGCTAACTGAGAACTTCGCTTTTGGTTATCTCGCGTCCCCCTCGTAGCTGCCTCCTGTTCGCCTTTGAGACTAGAGATCTGGTTATCGAAAGTAGCCAAATACTGCCTCAACTCATCCACGGGTTGATCAGGTGAGATTCCGACCTGTTCGAGTTCGCCTTTGCAGGAGTTCATCTGCTTTTCCAATGTGCCTAAGCGCTGTCGGAGATTCTCAATATTCATCTTCTTTGTCTTGATTTTCCCGTCTAAAGATTCTGATGTATTCTCGAGGTTTGCCAAGTTTGCAAGAGCATGAGCTTCTTTCCGCTTAAGCTCTTCAACCATAGCTTTTACTTCCTCCAGTTTCTTGAGCTTCAGATCAGCCTCTTCTAAGGTCTTTTTGGCCGAGTTTTGTTTCTTAGCAAGGTCATCTGTTTCGATTTCAACAAGTGAGAAGTCCTCAACTATCTTGTTATAGTCAGCGTTGAGTTTTTCCATTCCGACAACATCTGGATCCTTCTCATAGGCTTTTCTTTCTCCTTCGTATTCTCTCTGGTATTCTGCAAGATTACCCCAAGCTGCTTCATAATCAGATAATCCGAACAATTCGTCCAGACGTTTTTGCCTCTCTCTAGGCGCGGCGTCCAAGAGTTCTTTCAGATGCTCCTGTTTAACCCAGACTATTTCGCGGAAGAGCTCTTTGTCCAAACCCGTTATTGCCTTGAACTGCTCGGCTACAGCATCACCCTTCAAACTTGCTATCAGAACCTCTTCTTCGAAGAGCTTCAATTCTTCAAAATCTTGACCTATGCCTTTTCCATGCCTTTTCAATCCTCGAGAAATCTTGTAACTCTTCCCATTTTGGACAAATTGAACAGTGACCTTTCCACTGTCTGAGCCTTCACGCAGTATATATTCGAAGCTTCTTCCAATGGGGTCCCCGAACAGCGCAAAATCTATTGCGTACAATATGCTGGATTTTCCACAGCCTACACCGCCGACCAAACAATTGAAACCCCTTGCAAACGGAACAGTTGACTTCACGTGAGAACGAACATTCTCCAATTGAACAATCTCAATCCTCATTACAGAAGCCCCTCCAATGTCTGTTTCACTTTCTCCTCTTCTTTCTTCGTCAGCGGTTCAATCAAGCTAACAGCGCTCCGAGCTATCTTCTCGGCTTCTTCACGACTGAACCGTTCGGAAAAGATTTGCAAGAAGTATTCGAAGGCCTTCGTTTTCAAATCCTTGAACTCGCTTTCGAATATCGATCGAACAATCTCTTCTGAAACCTCACTTTCGCGGAGCAAAATTACAGGATGTACAAGCAGAGCTTTCTCAGCGGCCGCTCTGATCTGTGCCACATCCACTTCAGATCGATTTGCCTCTGCAGGCAAAACGCCCCTCAACACTGGAACAATAATGACTCCATCCTTATCTGCGTCCTTGACAAGCTGAACAGCTCGTTCAGTGATCTTCGAAGGACTCAAACCAGTGAATTCCTGTTCTACGATAATAAAACGCCGCGGAGATTCCAACTCAACAAAATCTGTTGAAGCTGCCCCCTTTTCATTCACTTTCACATGATAGAAGCCCTTTTTGTTTTCGGCTTCCTCGTAGTCCACGGTTTCGATGCATCCACTGTACACGAGTAATCCCGTCTTGAACTTCTCCTTGTAGAGCTTGTGCACGTGTCCAGCGGCATAGTAATCAAAGCCTTCTGGGATCAATTCAGGAGGAGCTTCGGCCTCTATATAGGGGGGTTTAACGCTTGGAAGATCAACAGCCATGTGGAAGACAAAGATGTTGAACAGAGAAGGGTCAGGTGAAGGCTTGTTTTGTTCCATAAAAATTGGAAGCGACTCTTCAGTTTTATGTCTCGTTCTGAAGTTTGGCACTCCATAAACATAGCAGCATTCCGGTTTCCTCCAGCAAGCACCTTCGTGCTTCGGCAAGTGATATATCAACCCAGCGCTGTCCAATGGGTTCAGAATAGTGCCAGTGATAGCGTTTGGAGCGGAATCGTGCGAACCATCAACAGTCAGAACTGGAATCCCAGCCTCGCGTAGACGTCTGAAGTTCTTGATCGTTTTTTCCAATGTGACGTTTGATGGGCGCGCCTGATGAAATAGGTCTCCAGCTATAACCATGAAGTCAGGTTTAAGTTCTATAGTTTTGTCAACTAGCTCTTGAAAGGTTTTTTCGAAGTCTTCACGTCGGGTTTCTAGGCCGTATTGCGAGTAGCCTAGATGTAGATCCGCGGCGTGAACGAAGCTGAAAGCTTTCAAATCTTCCTTTCCCTCTCTCTGGGCTGTTGATGCTAAAGTATGTTTAATACTGAAGTTTAAGCATTTATCACTTCAACATGATTCATGCTTTGAACTTCGAGAGAAAAATATAAACGATAAACCAGTGCTCTAATCGGAAAGGCGTATACGGATGAAATGTAAAAAATGCCAGAAGGACACTTTTCTGCCCTTCAGATGCCAATACTGCGGCGGCTACTTCTGCTCAGAGCATCGACTGCCAGAGAATCATGACTGCACAAGGATAGAGCTGGCAAAAATGCCTAGAGAAGAAACGCCATCAATGACTGTTCAGAAGCAAAAGCCGTACGAGTACACGATCACCTATGCGTCTCCTAAAAAAGCGAAGAAAAGACTATGGTTCAGCAGCAAAGAAACCAGTCACTTAACAATAGCCGCATTACTCGTTATTGGCGTTGGCTTGTCAATTGCAGGATTTCAGAATTTCAGTGATTACTCGATGCTACTCGTATTTATAGCAGTATTTGCTGCATCATTTTTCATGCATGAGATGGCACACAAGATAGTTGCGCAGAGAAAAGGCTACTGGGCAGAGTTCAGACTGACAGTCATGGGAGCGGCGTTGACGCTGCTTTCGATCATATCGCCGTTCTTCAAAATCATATCACCTGGCGCTGTTATGGTTTCTGGCTATGCAGATACCAAGAACATGGGAAAAATATCCATCGCAGGACCGACAACAAACATCACACTGTCAGCGATATTTCTTGTAGCTACGTTTCTTGTTCCGCAAAACCCGTCGATGGCTTGGGTATTTGTGGTTTGTGCAGCTTTGAACGCTTGGATATCCTTGTTCAACTTGATCCCTTTCGGAGTGTTTGATGGATACAAAGTCTTCCTCTGGAACAAGACAGTCTGGGGTCTATTTTTTGCAGTGAGTGTGGTTTTGACAGCGATTTCCTACATGCTCATCTATTAAAGGAATTTATGAAAAAACATATATGCTCAGAAAAACAGAACCTACACGCGATTGAGAACGGTTTTCTTGGTGTCACACATGGTAAGAAGAGATAGGCATGATATTGCCGTTGACATCTTGAGAAAGGCATCATCGAGGAAGAAGAAGACAGAGTTGATGTCGGAAGTTGGACTCTCATATTTGCAGATGAAGCAGTACTTGGATACGTTGGTTGAGAAAGGATTACTGGATATTGACGTGAATAAGCATCTTAAGACGACGAGGAAAGGACAAGATTTCTTAGAAAGATGTAACGAGTGCCTGCTGTTTCCGTGGGAAAAGCAGAAAAGAAAACCTGATATCTGAGCGTTTAGAGAAGCTCTATGGTTACGTGTACTTCTTCAGGAACACGAATACGCATGATACGCCTCATGACACGTTCTTCCGCGTCGATGTCTATAAGGCGTTTGTGAATGCGCATTTCCCATTTATCCCATGTAGCTGTTCCTTCACCGCATGGCGTCTTTAAAACTGGGATCTTCAGCCTTTTTGTGGGCAGTGGAACGGGCCCATTCATTTTGATTCCTGTTTTCTGGGCGATGACTCTAAGTTCGCCGCATACTTCTTCTAGTTTTGAATAGTCTGTGCTTGTTAGGCGTATTCTTGCTTTTCTGACCATCGCCCATCATTCCACATGATTCTTTCTCTAGACAGATTTATTGGGTATTTACCTTAGACAATTAACCGCAAATAAAAACTTATCGAAACAAATAACCATAACAGTCACTACGTTAGTGAGGATAATAGATGGGAAAGCTGAAGGTCAAGTGCATATTTCTGGACTTAGACGGAACGATAGTGGACTCAAGAGAAGCTTACGCGGAAGCAATGAGAACTGCAATGATAAAGACAGGACAAAAGACAATTGACATTGAAGCCGTTACAGAAATTCCAAAAAGACTCGAACAAAACCTTCCCATAAATGACCTAATAAAAGGGATTGATGTTCAAAAATTCCTAAAGGCATACCTTGATGCCTACTATCAAGCAACGATCACGAAGGTAAAACCAGTACAAAGCATTGCAGAAACACTCAGAAGACTCTCAGAAAAGGCGAAGCTTGCCGTAATAACGATGCGCCATGTTCAACGTGAGAAAGTGATGGAGGAGCTGAGGAGGTTTGACTTGGCTAAATATATTCAAGATGTCACCACCGGGCTTGATACGCAAAAACCGAAACCGTCCCCAGAGGCATTGATAAAATGTGCGAAGAAATTGAACATTGAGATGTCTGAATGTGCTGTTGTTGGGGATTCTGTATCAGACGTGAAGGCGGGAAAAGCGGCTGGAGCGAAGACTATTGCTGTTTTGACGGGCATTTTCTCTCGTGAGGAGCTTGAAAAGGAAAACCCAGATTTAATTTTGGAGAACATCAAAGAATTGCCAGATTTTCTGGAATAGATCGCAAAAATGGCTTGATAATATTTCTGGAACTGAAATATAGCTGAAAATTATCGAATACAGTTATAGAGGCTAACACGAATAAGGCTTAATTAGCGCTTCATTACTATGTTTTTGATTGGAGAAGAAGGAGAAGGCTTCGGAACGGGAATATCCAATGAACTTCATCGAGATGCTGTTATCTGAAAAGCTCAAGGACAAGAATCCAATGCTGGATATTCTCGGTTCGGACCGAAAAGTGCTCCAGATAGCCTGCCAAGACCTAACAAACTGTCTTAAAGTTCACTGGGAACTTGTGGGAAAAGAAGCCAACGACTGCGAAGTCGCGGATAGACTGGAGAAGTTCTTCAACGAAAATCGTGATGAACTTGAAGAATACTTGAACGTTTGGACTGGCATATGGTTCGCAAAATGGAAAGAAAGAGTAAAACTGATTATAGGTAACGAAAACTCAAACCGCTGGAACAAAGCCACAAAAACTCTCAACACCGCTGAACCACTTTGGAAAAACCTTTCTAGTCGCAGGGAAATGGAAGAAATCGTGGTGCTTACACTAGTCAAGAACGGCGAAATCTGCGGAACATCAATCCTTGCAGAAAATCTCCTCAAAATGGAGTTAGGCGAAAAGAAGAAAGCATATCTCCATGAAGGAGAGCAAGAACTGACGCTGGTCAACAGCACTTTAAGAAAGGCAAGAGAACTGGCTCAAAGCAAGGGACCGTTAATTTTCGTAAAAGTCGATAAGGGCTACTACCAATCTTTCCAATAGACCAGGCTAGCGTATTCGTTCTCTGTGAAGATTCTTCGTTTGCCACGAATACTTTCTTATGGTCGTACTTTCGCCGTAACCACAAGCGGCACAACGCTTCTTTGCAACGCTATATGCTCTTCTTCCACACCGTCTGCACCGTATGTGGTTAACCTTGCCTTGACGCTTGCCAAAAGACGGTGTACCCTTACCCATTAGGTTGTCACCTTGGCGGTGGAGAAATCAGAACTACATTGTCTCCTCGGACAATGATCATTCCGAGCTTTTTGATATTCTCAGAAGTAGTAGTATCCTCAGTTTCTTCCAGAACTAGGTTCAGGTGCTGATCAAAACCCTTCAGCTTTCCACGCAAGCTTTTTCCACCCTTCAGTCTTACGAGCACTATCTTTCCGAGGTTTTGCTCAAGGATCTCTGTCGTCATCTCGCTCATTATTTGCATCCTCGCCCTATACTTTTACCACTTTTATACTTAAACTTATACATTTAAACCTATCTAACAGGAGACGTAGAATGCCGGAAAAACACAGAAGATACTTCCTGAAGGACAAGGAAGCAAGAATCCTTTTAAACAAGGCTCCTGAAAAACTTAGATCCGTTTGGGATCAAGTAGTCCAGGGAAAAACTGGGCTCGAAGTGGTTGAAACAGATTTTGCAGAAATCTTCTTGATAAATGGCAGACCACTGCTGTTTAAAGCGGGTGATAATGTCTATCCGACTCTCATCTTCACTGAATTTCTTACCTTTGCGCCCAAAGTTGTAGTCGATATGGGGGCAGTTCCATACGTATGTAAGGGTGCAAACGTTATGGCACCAGGGATTAGACGCTTTGAAGGAGATTTCAGGAAGGGAGACATTGTATATGTTGTGGACGAAAAACACGGTAAAGCTCTAGCTGTCGGTGAGATTCTCCATGATTATCAAGAAACCAAAAACGTAAAACAGGGGACGGTAGTCAGGAATGTTCATTTTGTTAGCGATAGGATCTGGGAGTTCATCAAGAAAAGCTGAGTACAGCTTTTGAATGCGTAAAATGCTTTAATAGTTCAATTCGTATTAAGAATTCAGACGCAGAATTAAGAAATGCTTAAACTCTAGAAGCGCGGTTACAAGTAGTCAGAGAGGAGAAGCTTGCCGAATCTAGGCGGAATATTGCGAAAGCCCAAAAAAGAGGCCAAGGAAGTTGAGGCCAAGAGCGGTTCTGGCAAAACCTATTTGAAAGCGATGCCTCTCCGCGATTTGTCGGATTTGGATAACGTGAAGAGTGAAGTCAAGTCTGGAAACGTTTTGATTTTGAGGATAACTCCTCTCGCAAGCAAAAGCATCGACGACGTTAAGCGTGCAATAAGTGAGTTGTGTGAGTTTTCTGAATCCATCGGCGGAGATATCGCAAGGTTGGGTGAGGAAAGAGTGGTCGTCTGCCCGCAGAATGTGAGGGTTTGGCGGGAAAAGACTCCGGTTTCAAACGAGCCTATACCTACAGCAGCCTAGTCGTTTCCAACAAAGCTGGAGCAAAAGCCTCAATTTCGCATCTTCTTTGTAAAAAGTTCGCCACACTCTGGCACTTTGCCCTTTCGCCATGGCAAACCATGACTCTTTCAGGCTTAGGCTGTAGATGAGTAATGTAGTTGATTATCTGCCTTCTGTCTGAATGCCCTGAAAAGCCTTCAATCGCGTCCACATGCAGCCGGACTTTTGCCACATCCATCTTGCCTTCGTTATTCATCATAGCCACTTCGTTCAAGCCCTTCTGAACACGTCTTCCTAAGGTACCCTCGATCTGATAGCTCACAAAAATGATTGTGTTTCTCTCGTCATCTGCTAGGCTTTTGAAATATTCTATGACCGGGCCACCTTCAAGCATGCCAGAAGTTGCCATTATGATGCATGGTTCACCTTCAATGATTTCCTGTCTGACGTTGGGATGTTCCACGATGGTGAAATAGTCTGACTGGAAAGGATTGACCCCGTCATGTAATATGCTTTGGCGAACCTCTCTGCCCAAGTATTCCGGAAAAGCTGTATGTATTGCAGTGGCTTCGGAGATCATGCCTTCGATAAACACGGGTGCTTCCTTCATCAATCCACGCTTCATGTACCCATCAAGAATAAGCATTATTTCCTGAGCTCTGCCAACCGCGGGCACAGGAATCAAGACTTTTCCTTTGCGTTCCAGAGTATCATTAACTAGCGCAGTCATACGTTCTTCAGCTTCAACTCGCGAGGGCATCATATCGTCTGGACCGCCGTACGTGCTTTCGGTTATCACGGTTTCGGCACGCGGAAACTCCGTTGTTGCCGCTTCAAGCAGCATGGTTCTTGCATATTTATAGTCCCCTGTGTAGACAATGTTGTGCAGGCCTTCGCCTACGTGTAAATGAACCATCGATGAACCTAAAATGTGGCCAGCATTATGTAAAGTTAGTCGGATGTCTGGAGCGATGTCTGTAACTACTCCATATCTCAAGGGGTTAGTGTGTAGAACGCATTCACGAACGTCCTTTTGATCATAGGATGGTGTTATTCCCTGCTTGCTTGCCACATCCAGATAATCCAACTGGAGTAATGTCATCAAGTTTGAAGTCGGCGCAGAGCAGTAAACAGGCCCATCATAACCATACTTGTAGAGGAAAGGCACCAACCCACAGTGGTCAAGATGAGCATGACTAATGACCACAGCGTCTAGAGAATCAAGCTCAAACGCTGGATTGTCAAACCGCGGAAATGCCTCAAACGGTTTCGAAGCGCCTGGATTGGTGCCACAGTCCAACAGCACGCTGCTTTCTCTCGTTTGAAGAAGAAAAGCAGATCGACCGACCTGCTGAGCTGCACCAAGAGCGGTAATTCGTACATCTCCAACCTCGTAGGTTTTGGGTCGAAAAATCCTCTCGCCAACCGTGCGAAGAATTCTTTCTCTTTCTTTACTCTCTGAGTGAAGATAATGACGCATGTGAGTGACTATCTTAGACTTCAGCGGAGGACTTCTCAAAACTTGAGGACGCCACTTAGTACGCTTTATGATCTCCTGCAGAACCAAACCATTCTTGCCAATAACAAGCCCGGGTTTCTTGGCTTCAATTATTATTTCACCAAGACTTGGGTCAAAGTTCACGTCAGTAACTTCAGCTTCCGCAGGTATCACTTCACGAGCCTTTCTCTCAGCATCAATCTCAACCAGCCTTACGGAAGGGTCAGAGCGAATCACAATACGTTTTCTTATTACGTTGACGATTTCTGCAATCAAACTGCTTTGGTCAACCAAGACTTCAGGTCTCTTGGTATAAACAGCCAGTGCGGGTCCTTCATACTCTATCCTCGTTACTTCTGCTTCTTTGGGAACATGCTCTAGAATGTACTGGCTGATTTCTATCTTTTCTTCGTGAGAGATTCGCGCCACAATTGTAGCTTCCTCAACTTGCTAGAAGTTTCTTTTTCTCCTTGTCGGTTAGCTCCCGATATCCCTTATCATCTATTACTGAAATGTTGAAACTGTCTCCGGTTCCCGCATTCCTCTTGATTGCAGCGTCAACAGCTTTAACAATCGTAGGGAGCATCTCCCCCACGGAAACGCCATCCTTGTATTTGTCCTCCAAAACACCGTAGGCTACTGGTGAACCAGAACCAGTGGAAACGAATTTCTCTTCTGTCACAGTGCCAAACGGGTCTAACCGAAACACATGCGATCCGCTGTTATCAACGCCACCTATTAGAATTTCCGTCTGCAACGGCACGTATCTAGCTGAAAACAAAAGATTCGCAACAAGTCTCGCGGCTGAACTTATTGGAATAGGCCGTCCATTGTTCATTTTGTAGAGTTGAGCATTTGCAGTCAGTATATCCACGACTCTCTGCGCGTCGGCAACTGTTCCAGCGATAGTCATGCCTACATGATCATCGATTTTGTAAACTTTCTTTCCATGCTTGTGAGCCACATAGAAGCCCATTGTTACACGAGTGTCCGAAGCTAGGATCACTCCGTCTTTGCACACTACACCAATAGTGGTTGTTCCTTTAAGCACTAATTTATCTACTGCATCATTATTCATCATTTGTTTTCACCCAAAACCTAAACGTCACGGATTACTTCACAAGGAAGTAGCATGATGTAATCAATGCATGGGATTTATTAACATTACGGTTCAAAGCAACCAGAATAGAATCATTGCTTTAAGACACAATGCCTAATCTAAAAGGTCTTAAAGGCAAACTGCTAAAGAGTTAAGGACGACTTTCAGTCTGAATAGTGGTCGATTTGGCTCTTAAATATCATCGCATGCAACTTCCCAGAGAAGTAATCGTGGGAAACGGAACCATAGAGCGCATTCCGGAGGTTTCCCGCAAACTGGGATTCACAGAATCTGCTCTAATAATCGCAGGAGCCAAAACCTACGAAATCGCCGGAAAGACCGTTAAAGAACTTCTTGAAGACAAGAAAATGGAAGTTAACACACTGCTCGTTGAAACGGCTACGATCAAAGATGTTGAAACCATGGAAGAAAAGATCAAAATTTTGAAACCTCAAGTCGTTTTCGGAGTCGGCGGTGGAACCAAAATCGACGTTGCAAAATGCAGCTCTGCACGACAAGAAACGCCATTTATAAGTGTCCCAACCACGGCTTCGCACGACGGAATCGCAAGCCCTCTATCATCAATCAAGGGTTTCGACAAACCATATTCCGTAATGGCAGGAGCACCACTGGCCATAGTCGCAGATACTGACATTATTATGCAGGCACCTTGGCGCTTCACAATAAGCGGGTGCGGCGACGTAATCGCCAAACTCACAGCCGTGAAAGATTGGAAACTGGCATATGAAGACAAGAAGGAGTATTATGGAGGTTACGCAGCAAGCCTGGCCTTAATGAGTGCTAAACTTGTGATGGAAAACGCGGACTTAATTAGACAGAAAAACGAAGAAGGCGTTAGAGTGCTCATAGAGGCCTTAATAAGCTGCGGAGTTTCCATGAGCATCGCAGGAAGTAGCCGACCGTGCAGTGGTTCTGAACACATGTTCAGCCATGCGCTTGAGATAATCAAGCCTAATCACGCTTTACATGGTGAACGATGCGGCATTGGAACAATAATGATGGCCTACTTGCACAGAACAAACTGGGGACGCATAAAAACTACATTGGAAAAAATGGGTGCACCCACAAGCGCTTATGAACTTGGCATTGAGAAGGAAGATGTAGTAAAGGCCTTGGAAGCGGCCACAACGATAAGACCTGAAAGATACACGATTCTCAACAAACTGAATCTGAACTCTGAAGCCTGCGAAAAACTAGCAAAAACGACAGAAGTCATATAGAGTTAGGTCTGTTTTTCTACTTTCTTTTTCTTCTCAGTCCTTGTTTTCTCCGGTTTCTTGCTTTCAGTTTTTTCCGGCTCTGCTTTCTTGGGTTCAGCTTTGAAAGTTTCAGTGAACTTGACTGCAGTAATCTCTGGAAGGAATCTTTGGATATCCAAGGCTATGCCTCTTTTCGCCAGCTGTATTCCCTCCAAGTAGAAGGCTTCTTCGGGCATTTCTACGTTGACTACGTTTGTCTTGACAGAAAACTCGAACTTGCCTTTTTCAATGGCAGGCGTCCGTCTATGGATAAGCGCAGTGATCTTCTGCTCATCTGTCTCAAGTTTTTCCTTTATTGTGACTTCGTAGACAAGCGTCTTTCCGGCTAAAGGAGGATTGAAATCAAGCAGAACACGACCTGCACCTACTGCTCGGATAGTGGCCATCTTACCGCTATATTCAACACGCATTCCAAGAGCGGGAGTTATGTCTTTGGCGAGTAACTGTTTCAGTGGAACACGTCTGACCTTTTCAGGGTCTCTTGCGCCAAACGCCTTCTCTTGTGGTATCTCTACAGAAGTTGCTTTTGCGACTTCCATAGTCGTTAAACTGTCGTCCAATGCTTTGAGAACCCATCCTTCCCCTATTACCACGAGTTTTGGTTCGTAGATTTCGCCTTCTTTGTACAGGTGTTCTTTCTTGGCCGTTTCCTCAGACGTCGTGTCGAAGACTTCGGCTGTTTCTTTCACTTTGGCAGTATAGTCGATTACTATGAAGCCGCCTTTTTGCAAGCTCATAAGCATCATCCGTAAGCGTATTGCCAAACTAAGTTTTGAACCTCAATAAAAGCTTTCGCTTGGAAAATCTTTGAGCTTTGAATCAATAGTTTGGAAAGACATAAATGAAAACACTCTTTTTATGTCACTCAAAACTATTTCATTTAGCGATAAAATGAAACGAGGATCAGGTTTTAGCGACCACAAGGATGCCTACTTGGGGATTCTTCTTCTGGGTATTGTCAGCTTACTGGGTGACGTTGTTTATGAAGGCTCTAGAGGAATAGGACCGGACTATCTTGGATTTTTGGGTGCGACAGCAGTAGTAATAGGGTTGGTAGGGGGCATTGGTGATTTTTTGGGATATGCCATGAGACTTGTGAGTGGGTTCTTGGTTGATGCTACAAAGGCTTATTGGTTCTTCATATTCTTAGGCTATGGTCTGATCGTTTCGATTCCTCTACTGGGGGCTTTCACAAGCTTGGAAGTAGTCATTTTCCTTGTGCTACTCGAAAGACTTGGAAAAGCTTTAAGGGCACCATCCAGAGACACGGTCTTGTCTATCGTTGCTAAAGATTTAGGAACTGGAAAAGCGTTTGGCTATCATGAACTCCTTGATCAAGTAGGAGCGATAATAGGACCACTGATCATTGCCGTCTTGATGTTTTACAGTAGCAACAATTATCGTCTTACTTTCAGTTTTCTTTTCATCCCTTTCATCATGTTGCTTTTTGTCCTCGTGTACACCTATAGAAAGATAAACTCTAAAACAAAGATTGCTGAGCAGATAAGAACTGAAACAAAAAAAGCGAAATTGTCGAAACCCTTCCATGTTTACACTTTCGCGGTCTTACTGAATACAGTAGGGTTAATCCCATACACGCTTATACTCTTCAAAGCAGATGAAATCCTTCGTCCGATACAACAGCAGTGGATTGTGCCTTTGATTTACATGCTCATCCAAGGTGTGGATGCGCCGGCTGCGCTTCTCTCAGGCTACGCTTTCGACAAGTTTGGAATAAAAGTGTTGCTTCTACCCTTCTTCCTCTCAATATTTCCGCCGTTACTTGCAATGAGTAGTTCTGAACTTACGATGCTAATAGCAGCTGCTATCATGTTTGGTTTGGTGCTTGGAATGCAAGAATCAATTTATCGAGCCGCTGTTTCTAAATTGACGCCAATTTCTTCAAGAGGTACGGCGTACGGTATCTTTAACACAGCTTATGGGATTGGTTTCATGATCAGCGGTGCAGTATACGGCCTAGCTATCGATTATAATATACCTTTCATATTCATACTGATCTACGTCTTGTTAATGCAAATTCCAGCAATAGTATCGCTACTCAACATTCATCAGGAAAAAAAGAATGCAGAAGCTTGAACGCATCGCACTCATGCGCGAATCATTGTTCTTCAATTGCAGTATCGAACCAGAACTGCTTCTTATTCTATGCCCCATTTCTTAGTAATCTTCACTAGCAGAAAGATCACTAACGCCACGATGATGAAGGTTATCACCGCTACCAAGAAGTCTCCTATTCCGAATATTTGCCCTCCATAGCCAGCCGGCGGGTTTCCTTGGGGATCCAATGTTGTCGAGGGAATTGGAATCTTGAAAGTCGCTAGATTTCCAAGTCCAGGTATTGCAAGACCTATTATTGGCATTATCAAGTCTTTGACTAGTGCCAGAACTACAGCCCCTAGGTAAACGCCGATAATGAAAGCAACAGCGAGACCCATCACCTTATATTTCGATATGAAGTCCATGAATTCAGCCCACAAGCCCTTTGGTAGCGCAGAAGCAGGCGGTGTAGGCTTAGGCTCCAAAAGTGCACGAATGCGTCGCAATTCTTCCAACATGTCGTCATCCTTTGTCACATAATCACCTATAGCTTGTCTTTCGTTTGTGTGTACTTATAACGTTTTTTACTCACACTTTTGGCTATCCACTGTTGTTTCTGCTTTGAAGAAGAACGTGCCTAACTGTTAACCTATATCATGATCTTGGGCTAATCTTCATTTTTTTCTTCAGTTTGGTATTCTTGTTTTGCAATAGTAGGTATGACTTGAAATGCTTCATCGATGGCTCTTATTGTATTCTTGATTTTTCCAAGGTATTTCTGGAAGTTCAGAGCTCTTAACACCGTCACGCCCTTTTCTGTGATGGCAAACAGCGAAGTCTTTTCATACTGTCGTTCCTCGACGAGACCGTTTCTCATGAGGAAGTTTAGTTGATGATTCAGGAGGCGAGTGTCTAGGTCGATTTCAAGTGATATACAGTCGAGAGCCAGAGGCTGCTTCAATAAAACTTCGAGAATGCTCTCATATGATTCGAGCTTTGATTTTCGCATAAGCCTGCCTCTTTTCACTATTCTCAACTTGAAATGGATAAATCGGTTATGAATTCTTAATATGTACCTGCATGTATCAAATTCAGCTTCAGAAAGCGCAAATGAAATAGGATAAAGATATTATTGAAAAAGGAATTTTGAAATTCGATGTGAAAAGTAGAAGCAAAGCTGTGGGTTGAAGCCATGTTTTGTAGGAAGAGTCAAAGAGGTCTAAATCAAGATGGCAATCTATAAAGAAGAGGACACGTTTTGTTAATAAAGTTGGTTAAACTCTGTTGCATATGATTCAGTATTTTGGAGAACACGATCTATAATTGTATTCAAGTTAAATTGTGTGATAACAAAGGTTAAATACTCATTTCGATTATCATTTGATTCTTGAACCATAGATTTAATCGAGGTGATATAAATGGTTAGTGAAGGAAGAGGTCGATTGTTCAGAAGGAAAGACGGCAAATACCTGATTTACTTACCTTTAGACTTGGCAGAAGACAGCATGTTCCCATTCAAAAACTTCACCAGAACAAAAAGAGGAGCAGATTCAATTCCTCTCAAAGTGAACTTCAAGCACGGAGACAACAAGCTGACAATCGAAAAGTGGAAAGAAACAACAAGCGAAGAATAATGCCTCCAACGAACCGGAACATAGCACAAAACGTTCCATTAAAATCTCCAATCTATTTAAATCTCGTTCCTTTTTGTTTATGGAGACCCCTTTTTATGATTAATCTAGTTGCTTATCAAACGCTTGCATCTCAATAAGTCATCGTGCAAAGTAACACGCTAGACGATCAACAGACTCCAATAAGATTGCCGACAAACTATAAGAATAGAATCCAGATTTGATGAGAGGATATGAACAAAAGAAGTGTGTTGCTGATTGGTTTGATGCTTTTCGTCGTGATCTTAGGTGCAGTGAAAACTGGTGAAGTAGAAGCAAACGATTTGATTTACATTAGGGCTGACGGTTCGGTTTATCCACCCACAGCGTCCATTTCGAGCTTTGATAATTTCACTTACGTGTTTACTGGCAACATCAGCGATTCCATTGTAGTGGAAAGAGACAATATCGTAGTTGATGGAGGAGGTCATACGGTTCAGGGCCCACTGAACGGAAATGGGATAAGCCTCTCAGGAAGAATGAACGTGACGATAAAAAATGTGGAAATTACGACATTCCAGAATGGAATCTACATATCTGAATCTTCAAACTGCAGCATATCAAAGAACAATGTGAGAGCAAACGATCACTATGGCATATGGCTTTTCTCTTCCTCAGAAATTACTATAGTTGAAAACAATGTTACAGCAAACGGCTGGCATGGTATCAATCTTCTTTGGTCCTCGAACAACAGCATAATCGCAAACAGCATAGCGGCAAGTAGATGGATTGGCCTTTGGTTCGATGGATCTTCAAACAACAAAGTAGTTGGAAACACTTTCAACAGCGATGGAGCTTTGTTCGAGGACTCTTACGGAAATACAGTGAATGGAAACATTGTGAATAATAAGCCTCTCGTTTACCTTGAAGACGTGTCGAATCAAACAGTGAATAATGCAGGACAGGTCTTACTGATCAACTGCTTTGATATAAGAGTGGAGAACCTCAACTTGTCTGACACGGCTGTCGGCATAGCGCTGTGGGGAACTAACAACAGCAGAATAATAAGCAACAATATTTCAGCAAACCACTTTTTCGGCATAAGGCTTCATTACTCTTCAAACAACTCCATTTATCACAACAATTTCATAGACAACGCACATCAATTCTACAATTATGATTCAGTAAATTCGTGGGATGATGGATATCCTTCTGGAGGAAACTATTGGAGCGACTACAAGACCACATACCCAAACGCCACAGAGATAGACCACTCGGGCATCTGGAATACATCATACACTATTGACACAAACAACTCCGACAACTATCCACTTACTACTCAACATCCAATACCAGAGTTTTCACCGAGCACGTTCATACTACTATTCACAGTAGTGACTCTGATAACTATATCTTTGAGAAGAAAAAACATTATCCACTTGATTCGCTCTCGCCAAAAGACGATGAAAAAAGAGTAGATTAGGGGTATGCTACAAAACGTGGATTTAGTCTCTTTAGTATGCACTGTCAAAATGATAAGTTGTGAGGGGGTTCATCAATCACAGATTGGCGCGAATTAATAATGATGAGGATGCTGCGCATAGTCAACAGACTGCACATTTCTAGAATGATATCTGCCAGAGCAGCAACTCATCCATTTATGGATTACTTCAAAGGTTTGAAAAACGTAGAAGCCGTCAGGCGAATCTTTGGCGAAAAAACACAGGAGGTACTTCATAATCTTAAGGTAGAGTTCACTTGGCTAAGCGGTTATATGCGGGTTAGCAACGTCGATGGACATTTAATAATTAATTCTCGCTACGTGAACGAAGGAGACAGGATTGACGTTTACTTGGACTTAATTCATGAACTGGTACACGTGAAGCAGTTCATGGAGGGAAAAGAACTCTTCGACAGCGATTACAACTATGCTGAGAGACCGACTGAAGTGGAAGCTTATCGCTATGCGGTGGAAGAGGCGAGAAGAATGGGACTGAGTGATGAGAGAATCTATCAATATCTGAAGACAGAGTGGATGAGCAACGAAGACTTGAAACAACTGGCAAAGACTCTAAACGTAAGATGCCCGCACTAGTCCAAAGTCTATTGTTTTGCAGTTATGTTGCTGGCGTGAGCTATCTTTTTTCTTGCGCGTCTTTTTCAATCATTGTCGCTGTCTCAAAAGTGGTTTGAATATTCGTCTTAAGCTCAGTCATTGTTGGCGAGACATTCCTGTAGTATTCTATTGCTCCTCTATCAGCAGTCCTTAGCAAGATCAGGTTGGTTGGATAGAAATAATGTCCAAACACGTCTTTACTTCTTCGAGATTCCTTATCTTCTCCAGGACTATACTTAACGTGAACCTGAGTAAAAATCACCTTGTTTCCATATTTTTCAGCTGCATTTTTCGCTAGCTTTTCTATTCTTGGTTTCTGCTTCTTGCATGCTGGACATCCATCTCGGGTGATAGAAACGACGTAGACTTTTCCAATGTCAGAAGCTAGGTGATGTAAAGCAGATTTGCCGGATTCTGAAATTCTCTTTTCAAGATCGGTAAACTCTATTTTGTTGATGGACATAGAATTCTATCAGTGGATAAGAATATTTAAGCAATCTGCCTATGTTTTCCATGTTAGTCCTATGTCTTTTGATGAGAATACTTTCGTCCGATTGGCATTATTATTGCTTGCTCAGGCGTTCCATATATCTCAGCTCTTCCGTCTAGGAAAAGCTTCCCCACATAAGCGCAAGTGACAGCGTCCAATTCGTGGTCACTCATTCTGTCAGCCAATCCTTCAATTTTCAGTTTCTTCAAGCCGTCTCTTAGTTTCTCAAGTCCTTCTTGCTTTCTAGGTATTCCGAGAACGTCTTGTGCGCCTCCAGGATAGACTTCTATAACCTTGAACTATATTCTTTCAAGAATTTCTCTCAGGTTCATGCCTCTGCAGGTCAGCTTTCTCATGGGGCCAAGCGTAACTGGAAAGAATCTTATCCTTCTTGTGAGAAGTTCTTTGTCACATTCCCTCAGATGAATTTTTGTTCTTTCTTCTATGGTTTTTCTTCCTTTCGGAAGGCTCAGAGGTGCGTCAACAGCGACTATTTGAGGATCGATCTTCTCTACTTTACTGGTTATTTCCTCATCTTTGTAAGCCAGAAAAGTTTCGGCTTTCATATCTCTTAGGATGCAGAAACCAGTTGGCCTAGTGGCGACGCCTGCTAGATCCAAACCAATGACGAGCATGTTATCACTCATTGTTTGGAACCCTCGTTATCATGCACGTGCTTCCTTGGATGGGCAGCGTTCAGGTTTTCCATGGATAGCGCATGTCTGCGTATACTACGCCACGTTTGGCTCTTTCCTGTTGTTCTTGCACCCAATTTTCCAGACCGATTTCTTGTAAGCGTTTTCCATCTTGGATCAGGGTCGGATAGTGTGCTGCCAAGCTTTCAACCAGCTCGCATGGGTACTCTTTGCATTGTGGACAAACGTCGATTTTCTTCTTTTTGTCGCATTCGCGTATTTTGCAGTCTGGTGGTCCGCCGCCTGTCCTGCATGTGCAGTAAGTCTGCTATTTTTTGGAGAAATTGCCAAAATGGTTGAAAAGTGTCTTTAAGGCTTGGAACGTATTGATACCAGTTGTCGTATCCTTTTTCATGTAGGCTTTTCTGCAGCTGTCTTGCCTGTTGGGGTATGCGGTTTCGCTGTGCACATAATCCACAGTACAGACCACAATAGGCCACGTGACAAAGCAATTTTGAGTTTGCCATAAATTAACGCTTTAGGTTAGAGAATAAAAAGGTTCTCTGCCCAGGCATGTTTTGTCAAAATGATCTTTCATTTATTTTGTTTCAGTGACCAACCCAGGCAGAGTTTTTCAAAAGACAGCGGACTTGTAGGTCGTGTTGGATTCTTCCGCAAGTCATAAAAGTTTGACAGAATGATTAAAGGCATAGATTGGATCTTAAAGGCAAGGTTATTCTGGGACATGAAAACCAACTCTGACGAAAAAGCTCCTCACAGAAGACTGTTCTTGCCGTCATTGGTTGTATCTAGCTTCGCCTCAGGTCCAATAACAGTTTTGGCAGCTCTCCTTCTAATTGACATAGGCATTACATTCAACACTTCTGTTGGTGTTACAGGACAGATCAGCACAGCATACTCTATTGCTGCGTTCGTTTTTGCATTGTTGACTGGTGTTTTAAGTGTCAGATTCAAGCATAAATCGCTGCTTCTTACAGGTGTGTTGTTAATGACCATTTCCGCTTTGGGTTGTTTCTTGGCTTCAGATTTCGTAGTCATGCTTGTGTTCTATTCGCTAAGTGGTGCAGGATATGCAATGGTTAGTCCTATGGCATTCACTTTGGTTGGGGAGCATTTTCCCTTGAAGAAAAGAGCGAATGCAATAGGTTGGATCGTTGCCGGTGGGGCATTAGTCTATGTCATAGGAGCGCCAATCATCGCGCTTATGTCAGGGTTCGAAGGTTGGCGTTTTCCGCTTTTGGGGTTTGTCCTGCCGATTTTGCTCATAAGCCTCTTATTGACTTTTCTCGGTCTTCCGTCTCCTACAAAGAGCAACCAAATCTCGTCAGACACGAAAACTCGTCTGAATTTCAAAGAGATTCTCTTGAATAGATCTGCTGTTGCTTGTTTAATTGGTGACATCCTTCGTTCTGCGGCTTTTGTTGCAATTGTAATCTACGCAACATCGTTCTATAGGCAGAGATTCTTAGTACCTACAGATCTTGCGTCATTCATACTGCTAGGAGGAGCATTGTCTTATGTTTTGGGTAGCTTGACCAATGGCGTGTCCGTGAATAGACTTGGAAGAAAAACCTCAACGGTTGTTACTGCTTTGTTGTCGGGGATATTTACGATAGCGTATGTTTTCACTCCTGATCTCGGGCTTTCCTTAGTGTTGATGTTAGTCGCCAGCTGGTTTTTCGGTATGGTTGCTTCATCAGCTAACAGTCTGACTCTTGAACAGGTTCCAACGCTTAGGGGTACGATGATGTCGATGGACACCGCAGTCATCAACATTGGTTCCGCCCTTGGAACGGCGTTAGGAGGATTAGCGTTACTTTACTTTAATTACGAAGGTCTGGGGAGTGTTCTTGGGGCTATAGGTATTATTGCCGCCGTGGTTTTTTATCTACTTGCAAAGGACCCAACTAAGTCACCGTAATACCCTTGTGCTTTGACCTGTACCAATCTGATTCCGCACTTTTGCACGAGTTGCTGTTTCTGAGCGTTCCAAGCATCTACAAAGGTCGAAAATGTTTAGGCGTGCCTAAAAGTATATATGAGGCGGTGAGAAATCTAGGTATACCTAAAAAACGTGATATTAATGTCCAGTAAAAGCACTGAAGACTATCTGAAAGCGATTCAGACACTTTACCGAAATGGGAAACTGGTATCCACGACCGAGATTGCCGAACACTTCAAAATTGCTCCTGCCAGCGTGACAGAAATGCTGAAGAAGCTTGCCAAGAAAGGTTATGTGAAATATTCACCATACCGCGGAGTTCATCTCACCAACAAGGGCATTCAAGTCGCTGAGAAGGTCACCAGAAAACATCGACTGCTGGAAAGATTTCTGTATGACGTGCTGAGAATAGGAAAGGACAAAGTTCACCTGCAAGCATGTGAGATGGAACACGCTTTGTCCGATGAGGCCGAAGAGTCACTGTGCAGGTTTTTGAACCACCCTGACAAATGCCCGGATGATGAGAAGATTATTCCTGCATGCAGCCTACCCTTTTCTAGCTGCGAAGAATGCGTAGAAATGCACAGAAAGGGCTTAGAAGAGGTGGGAAAGCGAGGGCAGAACTTGGTTTCAATATATAGCCTCAAAGAAGGCGACCAAGGCAATGTATCATTCATAAGGGGGGAGCACAAGGTCCTCCAGAGACTTTTGGACATGGGTTTGACGCCAGGGACCAACGTAAACATCATGAGGGTTGCTCCACTTAAAGGTCCAATTGAGGTTGGCGTAAGGGGAGCCAAAGTCGCGCTTGGACAAGACATTGCCTCAAATGTTTTCGTCAACTGTCCGCAGAAACACAAGCAGAGCCGATGACTCCAATGGCACGTCATTCCACGAAATCTACAAACAAGACAGTTCAGAATTCCAGAGATCCAGCGCTTTCCAGAAATCTGACAATTGCACTGGCTGGAAATGCTAATGTTGGCAAAAGTGTGGTGTTCAATCATCTGACTGGTTCAAGTCAGATTATTGGCAACTGGCCTGGAAAGACAGTAGAAAGAGCCCAAGGCATGCTGAATTTTGAAGGAAGAAAAATAGTGGTCGTGGACTTACCTGGGATCTATTCATTTTCGACCTTTTCTATGGAAGAAATCGTGTCAAGAGAATACATCGCTTTTGAGCATCCCGATGCCGTAATCAACGTACTCGACGCTTCTGTCCTTGAACGCAATTTATTCTTCACAATTCAGCTGATCGAAATGGAAGTTCCCCTCGTTGTCTGCCTCAACCAAGTGGATGTCGCTAAGCAAAAAGGCATAACCGTTGATGTAAAAAAACTTGAGCAGGCGTTAGGCGTGCCTGTCGTTTCAACAGTGGCAATTAGGGGAGAGGGAATCTATGAACTGACAAAGACCGCTGTCAAAGTTGCTGAGAACAAGAGCCAAAACGAGAGACCTTGCCTCAAGTATGGCATCGAAGTAGAAGAGAGAATAGAAAAACTCGCTCAGGCAATTAAGTCTGAGAACGTCGCTTCGGGATATCCGCCCAGATGGATTGCTATAAAACTCCTCGAAAACGATCCCGAGATCAAGAAGTCAATGAGTTCCAAGTCTGAAAAGATAGTCCGTGAATCGGAGGTTCTAGCAGAGGAGATATCGCGCATGCATAAGGAACAGTGTTTTGCGGTTATTGCTTCGGAGCGATACGCACTTGCGAATGGAATCGCTGCCGATGTTCAAAAACAGACCATAACTAAAACGACGCTTTCAGAGAGACTGGATTGGATCGCCACGCACAGAGTCTTTGGTTATGTCACGTCTACAGGAGTGATAGTTGGGTTACTTCTTTGGACTTTCACCATTGGAGGGCTTCTTTCCTCTTTGCTCTCAAATGCCCTCAGTTTTCTTCAGCCTGTCAATCCGGCGTTTAACGGTTCACTCGTGGGCATTCTTTGGAATGGCATCTTCGGCGGTTTGGTCGCTGGCATTACATTGGTAATACCTTATGTGGTACCGTTCTATCTCATGCTGGCAATGATTGAAGATTCCGGGATTCTCACGAGAGTCGCGTTTATGATGGACTCTGCAATGCACAAAATAGGATTGCATGGAAAAGCCTTGATTCCGTTGATCTTGGGATACGGGTGCAATGTCCCTGCAATTCGTGCATGCAGAATCATGGAAACAAAACGCGAGCGGTTATTGGCGGCATTTGCCATCACTTTTGCTCCATGCGCGGCCAGAACAATCCTGATTCTTGGACTGGTAGCAGCCTTCGTAGGCGCTGGATGGGCACTAGCTCTTTACGCGATAGATATTGCGATCATCTTCGTGTTGGGGAGGATAGCGTTGAAGATTATTCCAGGGCAATCAACGGGTCTCATCATGGAAATGCATTCGTTTAAGATCCCATCCTTTTCAGTGATAACTAAGCAAACGTGGGCACGAACCAAGTCGCTGATATACATAGTTTTTCCAACATACATTGCCGGAAGCGTGCTCGTCCAAATCTTGTACGCGGTCGGCGTTCTCAAGCCTATGAGTGACGCCTTGTCTCCGCTTACTGTTACATGGCTTGGGCTTCCAGCGATCACAGGAATACTTCTGATTCTCGGCGTTGTGAGAAAGGAGTTCATACTGTTAGCGTCAGTGGCTGTCTTTGGCTCAACAAACCTTGCTCTCTTCCTGACCCCTGTTCAACTGATAACCCTCGCTCTAGTCGGCATTCTGTACATTCCTTGTCTATCAACAATTGCAGTCCTAGCCAAAGAATTTGGCTGGAGGACTGCGGCTGCGATATCTGCAGCCAATTTTGCAACGGCCTTAATTGTAGGAGGAATAACTTTCAGACTGCTTTCTCTCGTGTTGTGAGTGTGCGTTGCTTACGTTTGCCCGTAAAATAAGTTTACCTCTGTCCGGACATCTGCGTTAGGTTCGCAAATAACAGCTATTTCGAATGAGAGATGTTATTGAATCATAGCAATCTTGTTGGTAACCCAGGATAGCTTCAAACTCTCGCTTCAAACTTTTCCTGCATACTATCAATTTGCGAGTAAGAACTAGCCTAATTGCGATTGAAACGACTAGGTTTTACTATCGTTTTCGCTATTCACCCGAGAGCTCGACATTTCTTACGATCATGTTATGGCGCGCGTTAGAGTTCCAGAATGCTTGTGATTTGCTGTTTGTGGATAGAACTTTACCCACAAAACCCAAACCCGAACGAATGGTAACCGTACTACTTGGCGGGAAGAGTTTAAAGGTGTTGGGAAACACGAGCCATCCAACCTTATGCTTTTGGATCATACTCGAAAAAAGGAAAGAGCATCCACATCAGCCCACTACGCTTTTATAGATGAAAATCCAACAAGGCTCCATGAACCCTCTGATATTTTATTCCCAACCTGGCATAATGACTGACGCAGGGAAACACGCCTCTCTATTAGTAGGACTTCCCGACGATCTGACCTCTATTTGCTTGGCCGTTCAAAGCAATCTGGTTCACGTCTTCTGGGCCGAGCGAATGGGACTAACTCTGACAGAGGATCAGCAGCGTAGTTTGCAGATTCGCCCAGTTGCTGAGAAACTGGCTCTCATTATCGAAATAGATGATCAGCCTCTCAGCGTGCCCAGACCTCTCGGTCAGCGTCAAGTTGGGAATTGTCGTGACTTTTCCATTCTTCTTTGTTCGATATTGCGCTATAAGGGTATACCGACGAGGGCTCGCTGTGGGTTCAGCACATACTTCGAGCCTGATCAATATGTAGATCATTGGGTTTGCGAGTACTGGAACGCTGGAACGAGACGTTGGGTAATGGTTGACTCGCAACTTGACTCGTTCGAAAGAGGAGCCCTTGATATCAAATTTGACCCATTGGATGTTCCACCTAATGAGTTCATCACCGCAGGCAGGGCTTGGAGAATGTGCCGCTCAGGAAAAGCGGATCCCGACAAGTTTGGCATTTTTGATATGCATGGGATAAGGTTCATCTGGGGTGACGTTGTGCGGGATTTCTTGGCCCTGAACAAAGTCGAGATTCTGCCTTGGGACGGAGGCTGGGGCTTTCTTAACCAGAAACTATCGGATCCGCTTCCCGACGAAGAGACTCTAGTGCTATATGATCAAATAGCCGCAATGACCCTTGAAATCAACGAAAAATTCCCTGAAATCCAAGCTTACTACAAGAGCGAACCTAGGTTCCACATACCCTCCGAATGGGGTTTACAGGAAGAATAGCGCTCGCTCGCCTTAAGAAGGAGGCCGCATCTCTTTCTTTCTGGACAACATCACATTCTCGCAACTGCAGACATGTTCAAATCTAGCTTCAACAAGTTGCTTCGTTTCTTCATCGCTGTTAGCAGCGATCTGCGTCTCAAATAATAACGGTTTCACCTGCAAAATGCGATTAGATCATAGAGGTCTTGATAGTAGCCCGGGAGAGACCGTTCCCAGACTCTAATTTAGACCGAAATTTCCCTTTTTTGTTAGATAACAAGTGGCTGGGATCTGAACCCAAGACAAATGGAGATGTCACCCGAAACCAGCAAATCCCTAGTGCGCGCGTTTGGTTAGTTGGGGTTTTATTTTTTGGGCATTAGTTCGTTTAGTTCGTATGTTGCCACACACATCACGCTGTCGGCGCCTCCGTAGTACACTAAGACTTCGTCGTTGATGAGTACGTTTCCGCAGCTGAATACTACGTTGGGTACTTTGCCGAAGCGTTCGTAGTCGGTGACGGGTGTTAGTATGGGTGTTTCGGAGCGGTAGAAAATGGTTTCGGGGTTGTCCCTATCCAGTAGGAGTACGCCGAGCGAATAGACTTTTTCGAAGCTCACGCCGTGGTAGATAACGAGCCAGCCTTCGTTGAGTTCGATGGGGGGTCCAGCTGCGCCGATTTTCCAGCAGTCCCAGCTTTTCGTTCTTGGTCTCATCAAGGCTCTGATGTCGTACCATCGCTTGAGGTCGTCGGAGTACGCCACACACATGTCTCGTTCCAAGCGGTGGAACATGACGTATTTGCCTCCGATTTTCTTGGGGAAAATGACGGCGTCTTTGTTGCATATGCCTCTGAATGGCAATAGTCGTTCGTTCCATTTCCATTGTTTGCTCAAGAAATCATCGACTGAGATGGATGTTAGGGAGATTTGGTAGAGCTGTTCGTGGTCAATTTCGGTTAGAGCTGTGTATGCCATTATTATTTGGTTGTCGAAGAGGGTTAGTCTCGGGTCCTCGCATCCGTAGTCTTCAGCTTTGTTGTTGGGTTCAAAAACGGGGATTGGTGACCGCTCGTCGATTTTGTATCCGTCAGAGGAGGCGGCGTATCCGATGCGGGATATGCCGTCGTTTCCTATTGCCCGGTATAGTATGTGGACTCGTTTGCCGACTCCTATGGCGGCAGCGTTGAATACTTCTTTCGATTCCCAGGGGTTCGATGCTATTGGCTGAAGGATCGGGTTGTCTTGGGATCGTCTCATTTTGTATGTGTCCTAGCAGTATTTTGACGTGGTCAATCCAAAGAGTTCATCTAAGAGTTTTCTGACGGAGAGTAGGCCGGTTAGTTCTCCTTTGCGGTCTACGACTGGCAGGTGTCTGATTCTGTGTGAGATTACGAGTCGTCTTGCTTCCTCTAGCGAAGCCTCTTCGCCTATTGTGACGACATTCTTGGTCATCACTTGATCGATGGTGGTATCCAGTGGGACTTCGTTGGCTATGATTCTTATGGCGTCCTGCTCGGTGAAGATACCCACGCATTTTTGGTTGTCGTCCGTTATTACGATTGAGCCCACGTGTTTTTCGTGTAGTGTTCTGACGGCGTCTTTGATTGTGATGTTAAGCTTGGCGGTTACCACGTCTTCGATCATTATGTGCTTTACCATTAGCACGTTCTGGTTTCGCCTCTGTCTTAGGTTTGGTTTTCTTGACTAATAAAGCGAACTGCTTTAGGATTCGCAAAAACGCATGTGTGGGAGACTTTCCGCGCGAATAAAGGCAATATTGTTTGCTGGTCTATTTGGTAGTTTGAAGTTCGATGCGGGCGGAAAGGTAGCAAACGGTGGCTTCGGCTCCCTGGTTGTAGTTTAGTCCTTTTTCGGTTATTCCGTCGTAGCAGCTGCCTGTGGTGGAATTGTAAACAAAGGAGTTTTGGGTGTTCTTCCCGAGAAACCAGTTGAAGATTGTTCGTGCCATTGTTTTGTAGTGGCGGTTGTCTGTTTCGCGGTAAGCTGACAGTGCTGCTTCCGTCATTGAAGCTGCTTCCACGGATTGCTGATCGTATATGGACCGCGGTTTTCCTTTTTTGTACCAGCCGTGGTTGCCTATGGGTACGAATTTGTTGTTTAGTATCTGAACTTCAAGGAGGAACTTTAGCGATTCCTCTGCGACTCGAATGTATTTGGCTTGTTTTGTTTCTCGGTAGGCTTCGAAAAGGGCTTGCGGGAGTCTACCGTTTACGTAGGTGAGGTAAGGTTCAAACCAGCGCCAGTCGCTGGAGCGCGTGTTTGTGTAGTATTCGAGCAGTTTGTCTGATAGTGTCTTTATGTTCTGGGTTAGGTTTTGGTCTTTTGTGTAGGCCTTGTGGTAATGACTTAGGCCAAGTATTGCGAAGGCTTTCGCTCTGGGGGATTTGAAGAAGCATGCCCATCGAAAGGCTTTGTCGAAGATTTCTTTTGCTAGAAGTCTCCTCTC
>Ga0315279_10001024_pt1 | contig 48579 bp, 47 predicted proteins | sample YL17G06_20_MG_FD_203694 | JGI IMG/M metagenome (GOLD analysis project Ga0315279, IMG submission 203694) | Sediment microbial communities from Yellowstone Lake, YNP, Wyoming, USA - YL17G06_20 | ecosystem: Environmental > Aquatic > Freshwater > Lake > Sediment | place: USA: Wyoming | collected...
GCCGTCCCGCAGGACCACGTCCGACGCCAGGTACTCGGGGTACTCGGCCATCACCCCGGCATCCTATCCGCGGCGTGCAACCTGAGTCCCCACTCGGCCCGCACGGCCCGCACGGTAGTCCGGAATGGGTGATGTGTGCGATGACGCACCCAGGCTGCCTCCCTGCCTGCTGTAGCAAGGCGGTCTACCAGCGTTAGCACACAAGTCAATCCCGGCATAGACTCACGCCAGGCGGGGATGCGCTCCGTTAGGGAGGGAGGCTGCCATGGCGTGGCGGCGGCTAAAGACTTCGGACACCTGGCACTGGTGCTCGAATTGCTCGAACTGGCCAAGGGTTAGCTATGAGTCGTCGCAGACGAAGCCGACCGACGGCGAACTCTGTGACGAGTGCCTGGGCAAGCAGAAGGCTGGGAACTGCTCCTAGCCAGCGGCACCGGTAGAAGGCGGTATATGCCCTGGTCCCCGACGAACCAGACCTCGGAGACCAGGGTGTATCTCTTCTTCGAGGCTGCTGCGAACAGGTCAAAGCACCCTAGACAGACAACGGTGTTCCGATAGCCCTTCGGCACGATGCGTCGCCATTGCCGGTCGGGAACCTTGAAATTGAACTTGTCCGGTCGGCCGCAAACCTTGCAGGTTTGTCGTCGGGCCAGATCAGCGGGCGTCAAGTTCAAAACTGACCCCCACAGAACTCCCGCCAGCGGTAGAAGGCAGCCTCGAACACGTGTTCTACTTCTCCTTTGTGGGTATGTATGATGCGCGCCTATCGAACACCAGTTCGTGTCAGACCCCCCCGCCATACTGAGGGTGTGTCAGAGACCAACATCCTTCGGCTAGCAGAGAGAGTCCCCGACGAGGAAGCAGCCTATGCCTACCTTGAGGGCCTGCGCTGGCCTGACGGCCCCGTCTGCCCCCACTGTGGGAACGAAGACCGCTGCTACTTCCTGAGCCCCGCAAACGGCAAGAGTCGCAAGACCCGAACCGGACGGCAGACCCAGCGTCGCCTCTGGAAGTGCGGGGCGTGTCGCAAGCAGTTCTCGGTCCTCACCGACACGGTGATGCACGGGACCAAGATCCCGGTACGGACGTGGGTATTTGTCATCTTCGAGATGTGCGCCTCGAAGAACGGCGTGAGCGCCCGCGAGATCGAGCGCAAGTACGGCCTCTGCCCGCGCTCGGCGTGGTTCATGACTCAGCGAATCCGCGAAGCCATGAAGGACAATGGCCTTTCCATGTTCGTCGGGACCGTCGTCGCGGACGAGACGTGGATCGGTGGCAAGCCCGGCAACCGCCACTTCTGCAAGTCCGGCACCGACAAGACGCCGGTCCTGTCCCTCGTCAACTGCGAAACGGGCGAAGTCCGGTCCAAGGTCATTCCCGATATCACCGGAAAGACACTCCGCAAGGTCATCGCCGAGCGCGTGGACATGGCGGGCTCCGTACTGCACACAGACGGTGGCCCTCAATACCGGGACCTCGGCACGGAGTTCGCGGCCCACAAGACCGTCGATCACTACGCAAGGGAGTACGTCCGGGACGGCGTGAGCACGAACCAGGCCGAAGGCTACTTCTCGCAGTTGAAGCGGTCTCTCGACGGGACACACCACCACGTAAGCCACGAGCACCTGCCCCGCTACCTCGCCGAGTTCGACTACCGCTACTCGACGCGCAAGGCCACCGACGGTGAACGAGTGGACGATCTGCTACGTCGGGTCGGCGGTCGGCGGCTCGCCTACAAGCCGCTCACTGCTTCTTCTCGCGTCGCTTCCTAAGCAGCGCGGTCAACGCTTCCTCCGGGTCAGCAGCGATCTTGATGCGCTCGTCCCTGCTCCTCGGGGCTGGCTCTTGAGGGTCATGGCCCGTCTGGACTGTTCCTCCGGGGAAGTGCGCGCTGATTGTCATGTTCTTCGTTGCTGCGAGCCAGTCCTTTGTGGTGGCACTCCCGGTATTCACGGTCGTTCGCCTCCTATCGCTTTCTGTTGAACTGGGTTGAAGCCTTCCATCCGCGTGATCGTAGCGACATCAACGGCTCCGCCGACGCCCCGTATCCCTATGTGGAAGTCCTGGAGACGGGCCGTCGTCCTTACTAGGAGAATGGCGAGATCAACGCAGTCCTGCAGAGGCAGGAACTGGTACGGAATCGGCATCCCCAACTGGCCCTTGATTCTTTCCTGCAAGTCGGCGGCCGCCGCGTCATCCAAAGACAGTTCGTCCTTGACGCGCTGAAATAGTGTGGGATCGTAGCCGTTGAGCAACCGAGTTGCCGTTTCGCCCTGCCCGCCCCAAGCCACCCCGAACACAGACCGTTCCGTGGGCGTCAGTATGTTCGGGACGGAGACCTCGTACACCCTGCCGTAAATCCCACCGTCGTCGAATCCGCCAACTAGGAACCCCATCGGCTCAGCGCCTAGTGGCATCGAGGAAGTGTCCCACTGCCGCTTGAAGAACGCGCCCAGTTCTCGGGCGAAGTTCTCTACCGAGAGCCTTCCTTCTCCGGCTCCAGCAAGTTCGGACTCGAACTCGGGAAGATAGCTGTGTGCTGTTCTCGGCTCCGTTCTTCCGAACGCGCCCGCACCATAGGTGACGGCAGCGACAAAATCTTGGCCCTTGACCTTGAGAAGCTTGGTGGCGTTGTCAAAGAACGCGGGGATTACGGTTCCGGTCATCGGTCCGGCTTCAACCTTGGTGGTCAGAGTCACCCGGCTATCGGCCGCTAGAACGACCCCCTCTGACCCCTTGACGACCACGCCGAGTGACATTCGTCCTGCGCTCTCTCCGACTTGCGGACCAGGTTATCTTCCCATACCAGCCAGGCTGCCAAGTCGGCGGCCTCAAGGTTTGCCGCGAACCGCCTCAAGTGGAGGCCGGGCGGCTCGCGCTTTTGACCAACTCCTCTACGCTCGGACGAGCGTCGGCCTCCCGCGCCTTGGGCAGCGGAAGATCCGGGACCAGTTCCCCGGTCGAGAGATCCGGTGTCCCCCCGGCGAGCAGGTTCGCTACGGTAACAAGTTCGATATCGGCCTTGCCCCGGGCCTTCGCTCGGGCAACCTCCTCATGGGCGTCCCTCGTGAAACTGAATGCCACGATGTAACCCTTCCGCCGTTCGTCCCGCTCGATCGCCGTCTCGAAGTTGTCCACGACGTTCCGGCCGACATGCTCGGATTGCTTCACCTGGATCGGGTGGTGGTGGAAGAACGACCGGCCGTCGATCCCCTTGTCGCCCGACTTCCGTGGCGAGTACGTCCCGTTGAACCGCTGGATCACCCAGTTCTGGAACTCGAACGGTTTTAGCTCGTGTAGTTGGGCCTCACTGGTCGGCATGTTCACGAGCCGGACATCGGTGGCACCGACCTTGGTCATCCGCCGTTTCATTAGGTTGACGGAGGTCGGGCTGATGTCGATACCCAGCCATCGCCGCCGCTCACGGTGAGCCACGACAAGCGCAGTGCCGCAACCAGCAAAGGGGTCGAGGACCACGTCGTCCGGGTTGCTGCTCGCCTTGATGATCAGTTCTAGGAGGGTCTCCGGCTTCTGTGTGGGATAGCCGAGACGTTCCCTCGCCCCGGGGTTGATGATCGGCATTTCCCAAACATCGTCCGGGCGCTTTCCCTTCGGGTTCAGATCCCAGCCTTCGACCTGGGCGGTCGGGTTGTCCTTGCTCCCGTAGTGATGATGCCGATAACTGGACTTTGGGCGCGAAAGAATCTCCTCCGAGTAGGCCGTGCGAACTGCATCGAGGTTGAACGTCCAGACCTTGCCCTTCGTGTAGAAGAGGATCGTGTCATGCTTCCTCGACCAACGTCGCGGTGACGATCCACCTCCCTTGTAGTACCAGACCACCTCGTTCTGAAAATTCCGGGACTCGAATACGTCGTCCATCATCACCTTCAGATAGTGCCCGGCGTGCCAGTCGCAGTGGAGGTAGACGGAGCCTGTCGACTTCAGAACGCGATGAACCTCAATCATGCGTTCCTTCATCCAGTTCACGTAGACCTGGATGCCGCCTTCCCATCGATCCTCGAAGGACCGGACCTCCGCCTCGTCGCCCCAGATGACCTCGTAGTGGCGGTTCGAGAAGAACGGCGGGTCGAGATAGATCAGGTCGACAGACTCGGCCGGGAGTATCGCCAGCCGGGTGAGGTTGTCGTCGCAGTAGATGACGCCTGTTTCGAGGTGCCCGTCGGGTGGGTTCAAGGTCCACCCTCCCGCGGCACGGGTTCATCCTCGATGATTGTTGGTAGTTCCTCCAGCGGTTCCGGCTCCCCGCCGGGTTTCTTCCGCAGGGTCTCGGCCTCAATCTTCATCGAACCCTCCACGGCCTGCTTCACGCGCTCAACGTCGCCATCGTCGAGTACCCTCGCACCTCCGCCGTCGACGACCGCAAGTCGCACCGGATAGCCGACATACTTCGACGAGACCTCAATCGTGTTGGCGATCGTTCGATACGCGAGCTGCAACCCCAGCTCGACTAGAAGATCCTCGCCCTCCATGTACGGTGCCATCAGCGTCTGCGCGACGCTCGCAAACTCGCCGCCGCTACCGACCGCGTAGAACCCGGCGTCATGATGCCAGTTCAGTTGTCCGTCGTGGGCGATCTCAAGGAAGTATGGGGTGCCGCCACCGAAGCCGAGCAAGAGGAAGTCGGTGCCGAAAGGATGAATCTGGACGCCGTGAGGGTCTTGCCGCATCCCGTACCCTGGCATCAGGGTCGCGTAGCACTCCCTCATCTTGGCGCGCACGCAGTCCCCAAGATTGGCCCTCACCTCCAGCAGCCGCGGTGTCGTGAAGGAGGCCCGAACAGTGGCCCTCGAGTTGGCCTCGGTATCGAGTGTGCCGAGTGCCTGTTCGACCTCCTCGATGACGTAGACGGATCCGGACGCTGTCCAGACGACCGGCAGGTGTTGCATCGCGTGAACCTTCTGGCCCCTGCGCGCGACCCCGCCGCTCGAGGACATACTGTCGGACGCCACGACGACGCCGTCAGCGCACACAAGTCCGATTGCCACAGTCAAGGTGGCTTACCCCTGGAATCTTGAGGCGACCGCGTACTCCGGGTAGGTGTTATAGACCTCGCGTAGTAGCTGGCTGAACGAGCGTGATGTCACATAGGCGCGGACCTTCCGGACGTACTCCTTCTCATGGTTCGCAAGCGCCGACACGAGATGGTCGAGCTTCTCCTCGCCTGCGGTCGTCGTCCTGTACCGCGGATGGCGGCGCCGCTGCACCGGCTTCTCCTCAATCAGGCCGTGCCGCACGAGGTCGTTCACCTCAACGGCGAGGTCGCGCGAGAAGGGACCCCAGTCCCAGGGGAGGTACTCATAGAGCCCCCGCCAACCCTCTGGGCCGCGCATCTCAAGGAGGAAGACGCCCTTCTGGAGACGCAAACGATCGAGCGGTTCCTGCTCTGTGCTGGGAGCGAACCTGTTCGACGCCAACAGAAGCGGCAGGTAGCGGCGATCCACGGGCTGACCATAGCATTCGGGAGCGACGCTCCAGCGGAGCGCAGCGCGACTTCCCGAGGGCGAGCAGGACGGCCGGGGGACCGGTGGCGACGCCCGGACACGATGCCAGAACGCGAGCAGGCGGCTCATCGCCTTAGACTCTCTCCCCGTACTGAGTCATGCCTGAGAGTGCCTCCTGACCTGCGTCTTTGTCCCCTGGGTGCGTCATCGCACACATCACCCCGGAATGACTATGCGGGGATGGCTCCGCGTGCCTGTTAGGCGCAGCCCCCGTCCGGCCGATACGGGAATCAGCCATGGCACGACGACTGCTCCCAGACGAGGGCGCGCGGACGGCGGGCCCCGCCGGCTACGACGTGCTCGGAGGCGGCCCGGACGAAGCCTTCGAGGAACTCGCCCGGCTGGCGGCGCACGTGTGCGGTACCCCGGTAGCCGTCGTTGACTTCCTCCATGCCGATCGCGTGCGGGTGAGAGCCGCCGTCGGCTTCCCCTTCGATGAGCTGCCCAGGGAGCAGAGCTTCACGGCGCACGTCGTGGAGGCGCGCCGCCTCGTGACCGTCCGGGACGTCGTGGAGGACGAGCGGTTCGCGCACGCGCCGTTCGTGGCGGGGGAGCCGTTCGCGCGCTTCCTCGCCGGAGCGCCGCTCGTCACGCCGGACGACCGAGCGATCGGCACACTTACCGTGATGGATGTCCGGCCGAGGGCTCTCTCGGCGGACCAGGCCGCCGGTCTGCTCGCACTCTGTCGCCAGACCGTCACCGAGCTCGAGCTCCGTCGCAACCTCGCCGAGCTCAGGCGCGCGTCCGAGGAGCGCGAGCTCGCGGAGGGCGCGGTACGAGAGCGGGACGAGGCGATCCACATGCTCGTCGACCAGATGCCGGCGCTGCTGTGGGCCGTCGACCGCGATCTACGGTTCACGTCGTCGGCCGGCGCCGGTCTCGTGGCGCTCGGGCTGAGGCCCGATGCCCTTTCGGGCGTGACCCTGCAGGAGTGCTTCGGGACCGACGATCCCGAGTCCGGACCGATCGCCGCGCACATGCGCGCGCTCGCGGGCGAGGCGACTGCCTACGAGCAGAACTGGAACGGCCGGCGGCTCGAGACGCACGTGATGCCGCTCCGCAGCGCGCACGGTGAGATCACCGGTGCGCTCGGCGTTGCGCTCGACGTGACCGAGCGGATGTGGGAGCAGGGCGCGCTGTTCGAGACCGAGGCGAAGTACCAGGGCCTCATCGAGACCGTGCCGGCCGTGACCTATGTCGACCCGCTCGACGAGTGGAGCGACAGCCTCTACGTGAGCCCGCAGATCACCGAGCTGCTCGGGTGCCCGCAGGAGGAGTGGCTGACCGACCCGAGCTTCTGGCGAAGGCATGTGCACCCCGACGACGTGAAACGCGTGTGGGAGGAGTACGTTCGGGCGCGCGACGCGGGTGCGCCGTACGAGAATGAGTACCGCATGATCCATGCCGACGGCCACGTTGTGTGGGTGAGTGAGCGCGCCGTCGTGCTGCACGACCCCGACGGACGTCCGTGGGCCGTCCAGGGCGTGATGATCGATGTCACGGAGCGCAAGCACGTGGAGGAAGAGCTCGAGCGCGCGTGGCAGCGCGAGCGGCAGGCCGTCGAACACCTGCGCGCGCTCGACGAGATGAAGAACCTCCAACTGCATGCCGTCTCGCACGATCTCCGCGGTCCGATCACCGCGGTACTCGGCTCGGCGCTCGTTTTGGAGGACGCCGACCGCGACATCGATCAGGAGCAGCGGCAGGAGCTCGTGCACGGCATCGCCGCGAGCGCGCGCAAGCTGAACCGCCTCGTGAACGACCTGCTCGACCTCGACAGGCTCGAGCGCGGGATCGTCGAGCCCGACCGCCACCCGACCGACGTCGGCGAGCTTGCCCGGCACGTCGTCGGGGAGCTCGCTGTCGGTGGGCACCCCGTCGAGGTCGACGCCGACAGGGCCGTCGCCGCGGTTGACCCCGTGCAGGTCGAGCGGATCGTCGAGAACCTCGTGCTGAACGCCGTCAATCACACACCGGCCGGCACACCGATCTGGGTCCGCGTATGCCGCGACGGCGACGGCACGACGATCCTCGTCGAGGACGCCGGGGGCGGCGTCCCGGAGCACCTGCGCGAGGTGATCTTCGAGCCGTTCCGCCAGGGCGGGAACGGACAGGGGCTCGGCATCGGCCTGTCGCTCGTGTCCGGGTTCGCCGGGCTGCACGGCGGCTGGGCTCGCGTCAGCGACCGGCAGGGCGGTGGCGCGTCCTTCGAGGTGTTCCTCCCGGACCGCCCCGTGAACGACGAGCCGATGCCCGACCTGGGGGTCGGCGCGTCCGGAACCGCCAGCTCCTAGACCGCTTCGACCGCTCCCGCCGCAGCGACCGCCATCGGCTCCGGCGCGACCTCCGCGCGTGGGGCCGTGCGCAGGCCGCCCGCGGGGAGCGCTCGGGGCGGAACCCCGCCGCCAGCCGCGCACCCACGGCGTCACGATCACCAACAGCGTCACGTACGTCGTGACGATGTCGAACGTGACGGGGACCGGCTTGAACGTGCTCTGCATCGGGACGAGCAACCCTTCGCGACCCTGCCGGAGTCGGTCGGGGGATCGGCTTCCCGTCCCCGATCATCCGCGCCTCGAAGGCCTCGCCCGGGGGCAACCTCGCGGCGGTGGGGGAACCCGGGAGCGCCGCCGTCACAGGGCCGGCGTCTCCCGTCCGCGCCGGTCCATCTGCTCTTCGGCGCAGCGGATGAGCTCCTCCAGCGGGATGGGCCGCTCGGGGTCGTAGGTCGCTGAGCCCACGGACAGCGCGAGGTTGGGGCGACCGCTGCGGGCGTTGTGCGTGGCAACCGCCTCGACGAGACGGGAGAGCACGAGCGTCTCGGCGCCAACCGCGTTACCGGTGAGCAGCACGCAGAAAGCGTCGGAACCGATGCGGGCGGGCACGTCGGACTCGCGGACGGCCGCCCGGAGCACCGTCGCGGTGTCGGCGAGCATGCGCGGTCCCTCGGTCGCGCCGTGGGTCTCGCTCACCTGCTGGAGGTTCTCGATCCGCACGAAGATGAGGACGACGGGTTCCTTGGAGCGGTCGGCGAGCGAGAGGTGGTGCCGTGCCAGCTGCTCGAGCCCGCGAGCGTTGTACAGGCCGGTGAGCTGGTCGGTGACCGCGTGTCGGTGCAGCTCGGCCTGGAGACGGCTCCGCTCGAGCGCGTAGCGGACCGCGCGCCGCGCGACCTCCGGCTCGAGCACGGGGCCGAGCAGGTAGTCGCGCGCTCCTGCAGCGAGCGCCGCGCTCGCCGCGTTGCCGTCACCCGAGCCGATGATCGCGACGACCGGCACGTCGGGCGCGTGCTCCATGACCGCGGCGAGCGCCCCTTCGCCGATCGACGGGTCGAGGAGCACGACGTCGATGCCGCCCTCCGCGAGCCGCGCGAGGGCGGTCGCGAGGTCCGCCGCGGTCTCGACGTCGCGCCCGGGCTCGTCGACGAGCGCCGCCCGCACCGCGTCGGCTCGCGCGGGGTCGGCGTCGGCCACGAGCACCCTCACGGCCGGTGCGAGGCTCTCGTCCACGCGGCATAGCTTAGGCGTCGGGCGGCGCCCGAACGAATCCGCCACCCTCGCCGCGCGGCGCCGGTCTCCACACGATCGTCACGGGGGTTTCTTCCGCCCTTCCGGCCGCGCGGGTAACCTCAACGCGGTATGGCCGACGAGTCCTCTGTGCAGCCCGGGAAGGAGCGGCGCCGGCATCCGCACGTCCGACGGACGTTCCTCGCGGTTACCGCGAGCCTGTCACTCCTGGTCACGCTCGTGAGCGGGGTCGCGATGGGCACCTACTTCTGGACCGGGCACCAGAGGCAAACGATCCCGGACGTGCAGCCCTCGACCACGCCCGTCGCCTCGGGCGGGCAGACCGCGCCGCCGACACCGGACTTCACCGGCAAGTGCGGGCAGACCTCCTGCAACTACCTCCTGCTCGGCAGTGACAGCCGGGCGGGTCTGACGCCGGAGCAGCAGGTGCAGTTCGGGACGAACAAGGACATCGGTGGATCCAGCCGCTCCGACACGATCATCGTCGTCCACACCCAGCCGGAGCAGCAGAAGGCGACCTTCCTGTCGTTCCCTCGTGACCTGTGGGTGAACATCCCCGGCGTCGGGTACAACAGGATCAACGCCGCCTTCGAGGGCGGCATCAACGGTGGCGGCGCCCAGATGGTCGCGCGGACGATCCGGACGCTCACGGGTATCCAGATCGACCACAGCCTGTACGTCGACCTCGCCGGGTTCGAGGGGCTCGTGAATGCGCTCGGCGGCGTGCAGATGTGCGTGCCCTACCCGATGCAAGACCCGCTCACCGCGCTCGACATCCCGGCCGGCTGCCAGCACTTCGACGGCAAGACGGCACTCGCGTACGTGCGGACCCGGCACCAGATCTGCGACAGGATCCCGGACTTCGCGCGGATCGCTCGCCAGCAGCAGTTCCTGCGCGCCGTCATGGCGAAGATCCTGCAACCGCGAGAGCTCCTGCACCTGCCGTCGCTCGTGCCGGCGCTGCTGCACAACCTCTGGGTCGACCCCGGCCTGAACCCGGCCGAGCTCGTGTACCTCGCGGGGCAGCTGAACGGCGTGAACACCGGCAACGCCGACTTCCGCGTGGTCCCGTCTGTGCCGGGCGGCACCTACGTGAACGGGACGTACCTGGCGATCGTGAACCTCGTCCAGCCGCAGGCCAGCGAGCTGTTCCAGCGGATCCGCGAGAACAAGGCGCTCGGCGGCCTCGGCCTCACCCAGGAACTGACGCCGCCCTCGCCGGCCGTCATCAAGACCGTCGTGTACGAGCGCGGCGCGGCGGCGCGGCCGAGTGCGCCTCCGAGCCCGGTCGGCCTGCCGATCCCGAGCGGCTCACCGTCGCCGCCCGCGTCGATCGTCGCGACCCCCTCGGCCACCGCGACCCCCTCGGCCACCCCGGTCCCCCTACCCGGCGCGACCCTGTCGGCGGCCTCGAGCGCGGCCCGTGTGTTCGACACGCTGACGATGGCTGGATTCGACGCGTCGATCCCGCTCCAGCCGTTGTCGGTGCTCGGCGATCTGCCGAAGGGCATCAGGGGTTCGGTCATCCTCTACGATCCGAAGGTCCTGGACGGACAGGCCATGGCCGACGTGGTTGCCAGCTACCTCAGGAACATGAAGGAGATGCCGGCGCCGAAGGGCCTGCTTCCGGCCGGCGTCGACGTCGCGGTGGTCGTGACGGCCGGCTACGAGCTCCCGCCGCCGCCGACCTCCGGGCCGACCTCGACCTCCGAGTGTCCCTGATGAGAGCGCTCGTCCTGTCAGGAGGGGAGGGCTCCCGGCTCCGCCCCATCACCCACACGAACGCGAAGCAGCTCATCCCGATCGCGAACACGCCGATCCTGTTCACCGCGCTTGGGGCCATCCGCGACGCCGGCATCACCGAGGTCGGCATCGTGGTCGGCTCCACCGCCGACGAGGTGACGGCGGCCGTGGGCGACGGCTCGGCGTGGGGCCTGTCCGTCTCGTACATACCGCAGGTGGCGCCGCTCGGCCTAGCTCACGCGGTGCTGACGGCGAGAGACTTCGTGATGGGCGAGCCGTTCGTGATGTACCTCGGCGACAACGTGCTGCTCGAGGGCATCTCGCGCTTCGTCGAGGAGTACGAGCGCCACCGGCCGAACGCGCAGATCTTCCTCGCGCGCGTGCCGGAGCCCGAGCGGTTCGGCGTGGCGGTGCTGGAAGGCGACCGCGTCGTGAAGCTCGTCGAGAAGCCGAAGGAGCACGTGTCGGATCTCGCGCTCGTGGGCGTGTACCTGTTCGACGACACGATCCTCGAAGCGGCTGCGGCGATCACGCCGTCCTGGCGCGGCGAGCTCGAGATCACCGACGCGATCCAGTGGCTGATCGACCACGGCAGTACCGTCCGCGCGTCGATGGTGACCGGCTGGTGGAAGGACACGGGTCGACCCGAGGACCTCCTCGAGGCGAACCGCATGATGCTCTCGACGCTTGCACCGCGCGTCGACGGCGAGGTCGACGCCGCGTCGACCCTTGAGGGCGTCGTCGTGGTGGAACCGGGCGCGAAGGTGATCCGCTCGGAGATCCACGGACCGGCGATCGTCGGGGAGGGGAGCGCGATCGAGGACTCCCGGATCGGACCGAACACCTCGATCGCCGCCGGCTGCGCGGTGTCGGGAAGCAGCGTCGAGGACTCGATCGTGATGGGGGGATGCCGGATCGACGGCGCCCGCGGCGTGTCGGGTTCCGTCCTCGGTAGGAACGTGGAGATCCGGCGCTCGTCCAGGCCGGGCACGCACCGGCTCGTGGTAGGCGACCAGAGCCAGGTCGAGGTCGACTAGCCTTCACGGCGTGCGAGCCGTCATCGACGCGAGGCCGGCGCTCGACCCCCTTCGGACCGGGGTCGGCCACTACGCCGCCCAGCTGATCCGCAACCTGCCGCACGCCGACCCGGACTCCGAGTACGTCGCGTGGTACCTGCACGCGAGGGGGCTCTTCCGGCCCGGACGGTTCTTCGAGGATCCCGGCGCGCCGAACCTCACCGAGAAGGCCAGCCGCTTCCCGGCGCGGGTGTTCCAGCCGATGTCGTTCCGTCTGCAGGTGCCGCGGGTGGAGTGGCTCGCCGGGCGCTTCGACGCACTGCTCGCGACCAACTTCCTGCCGCCTCCTACCGAGCGCGGCGGCGTCGTGCTGGTCGTGCACGACCTCGCGTTCCGCGTGATGCCCGAGACGGCGCCGCACATGGACGAACGGTGGAACCGGCGATTCGCGCGATGGCTGCTCGACGCGGCACGGGTCATCGTCCCGTCGCAAGCGGCGAAAGAGGATCTCGTCGGGTTCGAGGGCGTGGACGGAGGGAAGGTCGCCGTCGTCCACCACGGCGTCGACGCGGCGGCGTTCGCTGCGGTGCCGGTCGAGACGCTCTACGCCGCTCGACGGCGGTACGAGATCGAGGGGCCGTACGTCCTGTCCGTCGGCGGCATCGAGCCGCGGAAGAATCTCGTCGCGCTCGTCCGCGCGTTCGCGGAGCTGAGGCCCGATGCGATGCTGGTGATCGCCGGTGGGCCGGTGCGCTGGATCCCCCGGGAGGCCGGGCGGCTGCGCGCCGAGGTCGATGCGCTCGATCCGGACGTCCGTCGGCGCGTCGTCCTGACCGGCTACGTCTCCGACGAGGACCGGGCCGCGCTCACCGCCGGCGCGACCGCGGTCGCGTACCCGTCGCGCTACGAGGGCTTCGGCTTCCCGGTCCTCGAGGCGATGGCGGCCGGCGTTCCGGTGCTGACCTCGAACGTCTCGTCGCTGCCGGAGGTGGCGGGCGACGCGGCGGTGCTCGTCGACCCGGCCGACGTCTCCGCGATCGCGGGCGGCCTGCGCCGCTTGCTCGAGGACGACGCGCTACGCAAGCACCTCCGCGAGGCCGGCCGGGCGCGCTCCGCGACGTTCACCTGGCAGGAGACCGCACGGAGGACCGCAGCCGTCCTGCACGAGGCCGCCGCACGCTGACGCGGCACGCCGACGCGGCACGCCGACCGATAGACTCGGGCGGTCCCATGGCGACCGATCGCCTGCACGTCCTCGTGACCGGTGGGGCCGGGTTCATCGGCTCCCACCTCGTCGACCTGCTCCTTGAGCGGCCGAACACGCGCGTCACCGTGCTCGACAAGCTCACCTACGCCGGCACGACGATCAACCTTGGGGCGCACGAGGGCGACCCCCGGTTCCGGTTCGTCCGCGGCGACGTCGCCGATCCCGCGGTCGTCGAGCCGCTCGTCGCCGAAGCCGACCGCGTGGTCCACGCCGCGGCCGAGTCGTTCGTCGACCGCTCGATCGAGGACTCTCGCGCGTTCGTCGTGTCGAACGTGCTCGGCACGCAGGTGATGCTCGAGGCCTGCCGCGAAGCGGGGAAACCGATGCTGTTCGTCTCGACCGACGAGGTGTACGGCTCGCGCACCGAGGGCGGGTTCGTCGAGACCGACCCGATGCGGCCGAACAGCCCGTACGCCGCAAGCAAGGCCGGCGCCGACCTGCTGTGCCGGGCGTACGTCGTCACCTACGGCGCGAACGTGTCCGTCGTCCGCGGGACGAACGCGTTCGGGCCGCGCCAGCACCCAGAGAAGGCGCTGCCGACGTTCGCGCTCGCGGCGCTCGAAGGCCGGCAGCTGCCCGTGTACGGCGACGGCTCGAACCGGCGAGAGTGGCTCTACGTGCGCGACTTCGTCCGCGCGATCGCGACCGTGCTCGAGGCCGGCGAGCCCGCCGGTGTCTACAACATCGGCGGCGGGTTCGAGCTGTCGAACCTCGAGCTCGCGAGGCGCGTGTGCGCGTACCTGGGCGCGCCGGAGTCGCGGATCGGCTTCGTCCCCGACCGTCCCGGTCACGACTTCCGCTACGGCATGGTGTGGGAACGCCTCGCCGCCCTCGGATGGCGCCCGGCGACGCCCTTCGATGAGGGTCTGGCGATCACGCTCTCCTGGTACCGGGAGAGCCGAGCGTGGGTCGACGCCGTGCTGGAAGGAGCGCAGGCTTGAGGCTCGCGGTGGTCGGCGCCGGCGGCGGCCTCGGCCGGGCGTTCCTCGACCTCGTTCCCCCGCACCACGACGTTCACCCCTTCGCGCACGCGGAGCTCGACGTCGGTGACCACCACGCGGTGATACAGACGCTCATCCCTTTGAAGCCCGACGCGATCCTGAACTTCGCGGCGTTCACGAAGGTCGACGGGTGCGAGCTCGACCCGGCGCACGCGTACCGGGACAACGCCCTCGGGGCACAGAACCTCGCGCTCGCCGCCCGGGCGTGCGGAGCGGTGCTCTTTCACGTCTCGACCGACTTCGTCTTCGACGGCGAGAAAGGCGCGCCCTACGACGAGCTCGACGCGCCGAACCCGCTCTCGGTCTACGGGCGGAGCAAGCTCGCGGGCGAAGGGTTCGTGCAGCGCCTGGTGGCCGAGCACTTCGTCATGCGGACGGCGTTCGTGTTCGGCGGCGGCGGCGACTACTGCACCGGGGCACTCAGGAGGCTCGCGGCGGGGGAGAACGCCGGCGGCATCGCCGATCGGGTCGGCTCTCCGACGTTCGTCCGGCACCTAGCCGAGCGTGTGCTGCCGCTGCTGCTCAGCGGGCGCTTCGGCACGTACCACGTCGCCGGCCCCGAGCCGACGACGTGGTTCGATGTGCTCCTGCGCGCGAAGCGCCTCGCGGGCCTACCCGGCGACGTCGAGGCCCAGCGCGCCGACGAGCTCGGCCTGCCAGCCCCGCGACCGCGGGACTCCTCGCTGACCAGCCTCTTCGCGGCCGAGGTGGGTCTGCCGCCGATGCCGCCGCTCGAGGCCGCACTGAAGGAAGTGCTCGAGTGCCTGTAGCGCTGCCCGGCCTTGGGCGGCTCGCCGGGTAGACTGGGTCGCGTTCGGATGACGCGATCGCGACCCTTCGCCCGCCCCCTGACGCTCCTGGCCTGCGCCTCCGCGCTCGCCCTGTTCGCCGCGGCCTGCACGACGAGCGGCGCGGCGCCGCGCACGCCGTCGCCCGGCGGCACCGAGCCATCGGTGGCGCCCACGCCGTCGGGCCTGCCACCGGCGGTGGACGCCTTGGCGTTCCCGACCAGGTGGCCGATCAAGCACGTCGTGTTCGTGATCAAGGAGAACCGCAGCTTCGACAACATGTTCGGGCTGTTCCCGGGCGTGAACGGCGCGACCCAGGCGAACGACCGGGGCACGATCCGCCCGCTCACCCGCGCGACCGACCAGCGCGCCCACGACCTCACGCACTGCTACAACTGCGCGGTCGCCGCGATCGACGGCGGCAAGATGGACGGCTTCAACCAGAGCGTGCCGGACGACACGTACGCGTTCACGCAGTTCCACCCGAACCAGCTCCCGAACTACTGGCATTGGGCAACGCAGAACGTGCTGATGGACAACTTCTTCGCCTCGGCGACCGGGCCGTCCTTCCCGAACCACCTCTACTCGATCGCGGCGCAGTCGGGCGGAGCGCTGGACAACCCCGTGCAGACGTTCCAGGCGCTCAAGGTGCAGCAGGCGCAGGGGCTCGCGAAGTCGTGGGGCTGCGACATCGCTCAGCCCGGCGCGTACGTCGAGATCATCGACCCGGAGGGCAAGCTCGTGAAGGTCGACCCGTGCTTCGACTTCACGACCGAGGGCGACCTGCTGCGGAAGGCCGGCATCCCGTGGGCGTACTACGCGGCCACGAACACGCAGCTCGGCTACATCTGGTCGGCGTACGCGGCGATCGACCGCTACCGGAACAACCCGGAGATGTGGAACCGCTACATCCGCCCGGTCGACGATCTCGTCCGCGACATCAAGGCGAACCGCCTGCCTCCGGTCACGTGGGTGACGCCGCGGTTCCAGCTGTCCGAGCATCCCGAGTACAACTTCTGCCACGGTGAGAACTGGACCACCCAGGTGGTCGACGCGATCATGAACAGCCCCATGTGGAAGGACACCGCGATCTTCATCACGTGGGACGACTACGGCGGGTTCTACGACCACGTTCCCCCGATCGAGGTCGACCCGTTCGGGTTCGGGATCCGTGTCCCGATGCTGATCATCAGCCCGTACGCGAAACGGGGGTTCGTCGACCACACCGAGGGCGAGTTCTCGAGCGTCCTCCGGTTCATCGAGGACAACTGGGGTCTGTCGAAGCTCACGCACCGCGACCAGCGGGCGCGCAACCTCTCGGAAGCCTTCGACTTCACGCACGATCCGCGGCCGCCGGACGCGCTGCCGCTTCGGACCGACTGCGAGGGCCCGATCTGGTCGCCCCCGCCGCCCGACCCACCCGCTCCGTAGCGTTCGCGTCCTACGCCCTGGCCAGCACGAGCGTATGGCCCCCGTCGTCCTCGGGGACGAAGCGATGCCATCCGATCTCGAAGCCGGCGTCGCGCAGCCACGCGAGGTAGGTCTCGGTTCCCTCGTGCGACCAGTACATGACCGCGCCGGGAACGTCGCACCAGTCCTCCTCGATGCCGGTCCAAGGCCCGGCGCCGACCGTGATCAGGAGCCTTCCACCGGGCCGGAGGCAGCGGTGCATCGCCGCGATCAGGGCAGGCTGTTCCTCCAGGGGGACGTGGATGATCGCCCACAGACAGACGATCGCATCCAGGCACCGAGGGGCAAGCTCCAGGTCCGTCATGTCCTGACAGAGGAACGTCGCGCCCGGGACGAGCTTGCGGGCCCGTTCGATCTGCACGGGCGATATGTCGGCGCCGGTGACGCTGAAGCCACGCTCCACGAGCCAGCGTGCGGCCGGGATCCCGCAGCCGCAGCCGAGGTCCAGCGCGTCCGCTCCGGGAGGGAGTCCCTCGGTCGCCTCCGCCAGCCAGACCCCGTACCGACCATCGGGAGCGTCGTCCGGCCTGTACGCCCAGGAGGCCGTGTCGTACCCGGACCGAACGATGTCCTTCGGATGGGTCATCGTCTCCTGGTTACCAGGGGCGGCGGGCCACCGCAAGCCAGGGGGCGCGCGAAGCTCGAGGAACCGCGACGGCCGGCCCCTCCGGCCTTGCCGAGTCCGGATGGGCCTCGCGGAGGGTCCCGACGCGGGTGCTACGCTGCCCGAACGATGGGAGACCCGCAGGGAACGGACGCACGCACGTCCGCACGCACGTCGCTCGAGCGCGAGCTGTACTGGGCCGAGGAGGCCACGCCGCGCTCACGGATGGACACCTCCGAGGTTCGCGACGCGCTCCACGACTTCGCCGTGATGATGCGCGAAGACGAGAAGCAGGCCGTCCCGCGCGGCGAGCCGAACCTCGCGGCGCGCAAGCGCTGGAAGCGGCAGCTCAAGCTCCGGTTGTTCCGGCTGATGCGGCCGATCAGTTGGCGTTACGACCGGCTGCTCGGCGACGTCGGAGAGCTCGCGGCCGCGCTCGCAGACCGGGTGGTCGTGCTCGAGGCCGAGGTCGCGCGGCTGCGGAAGGAGCTCGAGGGACGCGACCACCGCGAGGGGAGCGCGTAGCGTGCGGATCGCCGTCTGCCACCCGCAGACCGCTTTCGTGCGGGGCGGCGCCGAGACCCACACCGAGGCGCTCGTCCGCGCGCTGAAGGCCGCCGGCCACGAGGCGGAGGTGGTGGCGGTCGCCGGCAAGTGGTACCCGGCCACCGAGCTCGTCCACCAGATGGCCGTGTGGCGCGCCCTCGACCTCTCGGAGTCGAACGGCTTGAAGATCGACGCGGTCGTCGCGCTGAAGTTCCCCGCGTACCTCGTTCCGCACGAGCGGAAGATCGTCTGGCTGATCCACCAGCACCGCTCCGCCTATGAGCTCTGGGACCACCCGGAGTTCGCCGACCTGTCGAAGCAGGACGAGGGTCGGGCCGTCCGGGACATGGTCTGGCGGTCCGACCGCATCGCGCTCGGCGAGGCGAAGCGCATCTTCACGAACTCCAGGAACGTCCAGGACCGGCTGTGGAGCTCGACGCGGCTCCCCTCGGAGGTGCTGTACCATCCGTCGCCGATCACCGAGGCGCTGCTCGCGTGCGAGCCCGGTGCGTACGGCGACTCCATCCTGTTCCCGAGTCGTCTCGAGGCGTTGAAGCGCCAGTCGCTCGTCGTCGAGGCGATGCGGAACGTGCGGACCGGCGTGCGCCTGGTGCTCGTCGGCTCCGGCCCCGACGAGCCGGCGATCCGCGAGCAGATCCGCAAGCTCGGCCTGGAGTCGAAGGTCTCGCTGCAGGTGGGGCTCCCCGACGAGCCGCTCTACGAGCTGTTCCTCGGCGCGCTCGGCGTGTACTTCGGGCCGTTCGACGAGGACTACGGGTACGTCACGCTCGAGGGCATGGCCGCGCACCGCCCGGTCGTGACGCTCACCGATTCCGGTGGCCCGCTCGAGTTCGTCGCCGACGGCGAGACCGGCCTGGTGACGCCGCCCGAGCCGAAGGCGATCGCCGACGCGTTCGACCATCTGTACGCGGATCGCGCGCTCGCGAAGCGGCTCGGGACGGCGGGGCACGAGAAGCTGCGCGCGACCGTGCCGGGCTGGCCCGAGGTCATCGCCCGGCTCCTCGACTAGGGCGATGGGCAGCCCGGTCGTCGGCGCGGCGCGGCGCGTCTTCAAGCGAGACCACGAGACGAACCCGCGCATCGCGTTCCTGTCGCCGCTGCCTCCGGCGAAGACGGGTATCGCGACCTACTCGCAGGCCATCCTGGACGGCTTGCGGCGCATCGGGTTCGAGGAGCGGCACGAGATCGACCCGATCTGGCCCCTGAAGCCGAAGCACGAGGGAACGGTGCCCTGGTACACGATGGGCGTTTACCACCTCGGCAACAACGTCGAGTTCCACCGCGACATCTACCGCCACGCGATCCGGACGCCGGGGCTCGTCGTGATCCACGACCTCGCGCTCGACGACTTCGTGCGCGGGATGATCTCCGCGGGTGACCCGCTCGGGCACCAGGCGGCGCGCGAGGCCCTCGCGAACGCCGACAAGCTCCACGGCGAGGACGCGCTCGTGAACGAGCCGCTCCGCGTGCCGTGGGTCGCGCACGTCGCGCGCCGCGCGCGCGGGATCATCGTGCACTCGCCGTTCGGTGAGCGATACCTGCGCGACTTCGGGTGCAAGACGCCGGTCTACGTCGCTCCGCATCCGGTCGTCGAGACCGACGAGGACGTCCGCCGCGCCGAGCAACACCGCGCCGTGCTCCGCGCACCGCTCGAGGCTCAGGGCATGCGGACCCTGGTCGGCGTCGTCGGCGACCTGAACGCCGCGAAGTTGATCGACGTCGTGCTCGCCGCCGTCGCGAACCTTCCCGAGTCGGTGCACCTCGTGCTGGTCGGCCGACGGGTCGAGGGCTACGACGTCGACACGGTCGTGCGCTTGAGCGGCCTCGGAGGCCGCGTGACGCTCCTGCCCGACGTGTCCGACGAGGACTTCCTCAGCTGGCTCTGCGCCGTCGACATCGCGGTCGACCTGCGCTTCCCGCACCGGGGCGAGGTCTCCGGCTCGCTCGCGCGGGCCATGCAGTGCGGCCGTCCGACCGTCGTGTCGGCGACCGGCACGTACCTCGACATCCCCAAGGGTCTCGTCGCGCGCGTCGCGGCCGGCCGACCCGAGCCGGCGGAGCTGGCGGCGATCCTCGGCCGCCTCGTCGACGATGCCGGGCTGCGCGGGCGGATGGGGGAGCGCGCCCGCGCGCACATGACCGAGCTCGCGAGTGGCGACCGCAGCGCACGCGCGTACGCCGAGGCGATCGAGGGGACACTCGCGCTCGTCACCGACCCCGCGCGGCGCGCGCTCGCCCGCTGGGGTGGCGCCCTCGTCGACCTCGGCGTGACCGCGGATCACCTCGAGCGCGGCCACGGCGTGTCCTACGCGAGGTCCCTTGAGGAGTTCTCTCCGCGCCCCGGTGCCGGTGAGGGAGGATGAGCGTGCCGGCCGACGTGCGGGAGGTCGGCCGGGACCTGGCCGCACGTGCCGCGTATGAGGTCAAGTGCATCGTGGCCGCGCACCCCTCGCTCGCGATCCCCGCGGCGCGGCTGCGCGGGCACGGGGAGCTCATCCGGCCGGACACGGACATCCTGATCGAGGGCTACCCGCGCTCCGCGAACTCGTTCTCCGTTGCCGCGTTCCGGCTGGCGCAGGGGCGGCCGGTGGAGGTGGCGCATCACACGCACGCGCCGGCCCACGTGCTCGCTGCCCTGAAGCTCGGGGTCCCGACGATCGTGCTGATACGCGAGCCCGAGGAATCGGTGCTGGAGTTCGTCCTCGTCCGGCCGAACCTCACCGTCCGCCAGGTCCTGCGCGGGTGGGTTCGCTTCCACGCCGCGCTGCTGCCGTGCCGCCGACGGTTCGTCGTAGGTGCCTTCCCCGAGGTCACCTCGGACTTCGGCCTGGTGATCCGGCGCGTGAACCTGCTGTTCGGGTCGGACTTCAAGGAGTTCGAGCACACCGAGCAGAACGTCCGCGAGTGCTTCCGTCAGATGGACGCGTACTGGCACGGTCGGCTCGGTGAGGACGAGTCGATCGAGCCCTACGTCGGCAGGCCATCGCAGGAGCGGGAGCGCTGGAAGGACTCGATGCGCGCCGCCTACCTCGGCACACCGGCCGCGCTTCGGACACGGGCCGCGTCGCTGTACCGTGCCTTCACCCGGGCTGAGGGCCGATGAGCGGGATACGACGCTCCGTCTCGGGGACGGCGCGTCGCGGCGCCTTCGAGGCGAAGACGATCATCGCGCGGTACCCGGCGCTCGCGCTCCCGGTCGCGCGTCGGCGCCACGGGATCCCCGTCGGAGGCGACACCGGGATCGTGATCGAGGGGTTCCCGAGGACCGGGACGTCGTTCGCGGTCGCGGCGTTCGACCTCGCGCAGGAGGGCAAGGTGAGGATCGCCTGCCACGTGCACGCGCCGGCGCAGGTGATCGAGGGGGCGCGACGCGGCCTGCCGAACCTCGTGATCGTCCGCGAGCCAGAGGAGACGACGCTCTCGTTCGTGATCCGCAACCCGCACCTGTCGATCCGCCAGGCGCTCCGCGGGTACCTCCGCTTCCACGAGCCGCTGCTCTCCTACCGCGGCCGGTTCGTGGTGGGAACCTTCGCGCAGGTGACGAAGGACTTCGGTGCCGTGATCGGCCGCGTGAACGAGCGGTTCGGCACCGGCTTCGCTCCTTTCGAGCACACAGAGGAGAACGTCCGTCGCTGCTTCGAGGCGATCGACGAGGACTACCGCAAGCGCCTACCGGAGGGCGAAGCCCTCGAGCGACAGGTTGCCCGTCCCTCCGCATGGAGGGACCGCGCGAAGGAGGAACTCCGCGCGACCTACCGGTCCGCGGACGCAGCGAGCCTCCGGGACAGGGCCGAGCGCATGTTCGAGGTGTTCGCCGGTGACGGCGGCTAGGCGGACGCTCGCCCGGGCGGTCTACGAGGCCGGGACCCTCGTCGGGCGCTCGCCGGCCATCGCACTGGCGGTGGCCAGGTGGCGCGGGCACGGGGTGCCGGTCGGAGAGGACACGGACATCGCGATCGAGGGCTACCCGCGCTCGGCGAACTCGTTCGCCGTGGCGGCGTTCACGGTGGCACAGTCGGAGTCCGTGCGCATCGCTCACCACACCCACACGCCGGCGAACGTGATCGCCGCGGTCCGCCGCGGGATCCCCGCCCTGGTGCTGATCCGCGAGCCCGAGGACGCGGTCGTGGAGTTCGTCCTGCTGAAACCCGCACTCACCGTGGGGCAGGCCCTCCGCGGGTGGGTCCGCTTCTACCAGCCGCTCCTTCCGTTCCGCGACCGCTTCGTCGCGGCCCGCACGGACGAGGTGCTCTCCGATCTCGCTGCGGTGATCGGCCGCGCCAACGAGCGGTTCGGCACGAGCTTCGCCGCCTTCGAGCCGACCGAGGAGAGCCTCGCGGCGGTGCGCGAAGCTGCCGGCGGGTACTGGGAGGGTCGCACCGGGCGCGGCCTCCCCCTGGTCGGACGGACCCAGGGCACGGAGGAGGGCCGAGACGCAGAGCGCGAGCGGCTGCACGCGGCTTTCCGCGCTCCTGACCTCGAGCGGGGGCGCCGACGGGCGGCGCGTCTCCACGAGACCTTCACGAGCGGTCTTCCCGGCCCGGTGGGGGGCCGAGGGTAGACTGCCCGCGGTCCCCTTGGCACCGCGTCGCCGGACGAGAGGAGCCATGGTCGCGGATGCGGACGTCGCCGTTCGTACGTCTGAGCCGCCCCGCCTGCGGGTGGTCCAGCGCCTGCACGTGCTGTACGCGCACCGCGAGATCCTGCTGAACCTCGTTCGCAAGGAGCTGAAGGTCAAGTACACGGCCTCGGTGCTCGGCGCGATCTGGTCACTGCTGAACCCGGTCGTGTTCCTCGCGGTCTTCACGTTCGTGGCGAAGATCATGCACAGCTCGATGCCGTCGTTCCCGGTCTACCTGCTCTCCGGCCTGCTTGCGTGGAACCTCTTCCAGGTCTCGCTCTCGACCGGCGCGCGCTCGGTGATCGACAACTCGAACCTCGTGAAGAAGGTCGCGTTCCCCCGCGAGATCCTGCCGCTCTCGGCGATCGGCGTGGCGCTGGTGGACTTCGTGCTCCAGACCTCCGTGCTGTTGCTGTTCATCCTCGCCTCGGGGTACGGCTTCCACTGGCCGGAGCTCGCGCTGTACCCGCTGTCGTTCGCGGCGCTCGTCGTGTTCGCCACGGCGCTCACGTTCTGGCTCTCGGCGCTGAACGTCCGGTACCGCGACGTGCAGCACCTGCTGGGCATCGCGCTCCTCGTCTGGTTCTGGCTCACGCCGATCGTCTACTCGGGGTTCCTCGTGCAGGACGCGTTCGGCGATCGGTCCCTCCTCGGCGTCGGTCTGTGGAACCTCTACCTGGTGAACCCGCTAGCGCCGATCGTCCTCGGGTTCCAGCGGGCGCTGTACGCGGTGGTCTACCCGGCGGGGATGCCGAACCCGGTGCTCCCACCGGTGAGCCTCGGGTGGCTCGCTGGTGTGCTCGCGGTCGTGCTCGCGGCCTCCGTACTGTTCCTCCTGTACACGTGGTGGGCGTTCTTCGAGCGGTCCGGTGACTTCGCGGAGGAGCTGTGACCGCGGCGATCGAGGTCGGGGGCGTCTCGAAGAAGTTCCGGCTCTACCGGGACCGGCCGACCTCGGTGAAGGCGCGCCTGCTGTCCTCGCGCTCGCGCGCCGAGGACTTCTGGGCCCTGCGCGACGTCACGTTCGACGTGGCTGAGGGGGGCTCGATCGGGCTGATCGGCGAGAACGGATCAGGGAAGACGACGCTCCTCAAGATCGTCGCCGGGATCCTTCGGCCGACCGCCGGGACCGTCCGGCAGCGCGGGCGCCTGGCGGCGCTGCTCGAGCTCGGTGCTGGCTTCCATCCTGAGCTCACCGGGCGCGAGAACGTGTACCTGAACGCGTCGTTCCTCGGCCTGACGCGAAAGGACACCGACCGCGTCTACGAGGACATCGTCTCGTTCGCGGAGCTCGAGGACTTCATGGACAACCAGGTGAAGTTCTACTCGTCGGGCATGCTCGTGCGCCTGGGGTTCGCGGTGGCCGTGCACGTCGATCCCGAGGTGCTGCTGATCGACGAGGTGCTCGCAGTAGGCGACGAGGCGTTCCAGGCCAAGTGCGTCGAGCGCGTGCGGCGGTTCCAGCGCGACGGGCGGACGATCGTGCTCGTCACCCACGCGCTCGACACGGTTCGCGCGATCTGCGACCGGGCGGTGATGTTGCACCGCGGCCGCGTCCACGCGATCGGCAAGCCCGACGACGTCGTCCGCGAGATGCGCTACGTGCTGCTCGGGGTGACCGACCCGAACTTCGTCCCGGAGGAGGGCACGCGCGAGGCCGAGATCGACTCCGTGGAGCTGATCGGTGCCTCGGGTCCTGTCGAGCTGCCTTTGCTGCGCGGCGACCCGCTCGCGATCCAGGTCGATGTGCGGGCGAGCGTCCCGGTCGACGACCTCGATGTGGACTTCGCGATCATCGACGGCGCCACCAACTACCCGGTGCTCGACGCGCGAACGTCGGCCAACGGGATCGAGATCGGCCCGTTCGACGGGAGGAAGCGCGTGCGCTTCCGCATCGGCGGGTTCCCGTACAAGGCCGGCAAGTACTGGGTGACGATCGGACTCGGCTCGCGCAGGACCGGGCGCCTGTACCACGTGCAGACCCAGCGGTACACGTTCGAGGTGGTCGACGCCCCACGGGTTCAGGACCGCATGGACGTGGCGGTCGACGTCGACGTGGAGGACCTGTGAGCCGCGAGCCGACCGCGCAGGCGGGAACGCAGAAAGGAACTTCGGGCATGCTGATCGCGCTGATCCTGGTCTCGGTGACGTTGGCCGCCGTGGCACAGCTGACGCTGAAGGCCGGCATGAACCGCGTGACCGATCGCATCGGCGAGGTGAGCCTCTCCGGCGAGGCGCTGCGCGCGATCGCCGGGACACCGCTCGTGTGGCTCGGCCTCGCATTGTTCGGGCTCTCGGCCGTCGTCTGGCTCGGCGTGCTGTCGCGGACGTCGTTGTCGTTCGCGTACCCGTTCGCCGCGCTGACTTACGTCCTCATCGTGGTGTTCGACCTGTTCATCCTGCACGAGGACATCCCGGCACCGCGCTGGGCCGGCGTCGCGTTCATCGTCGTCGGCATCTTCCTCGTCTCACGCACGGGCATCGGCTAGCGATGGCGAAGGACGCCCCGCCCGCGGCGGATCTCGCCGCCGTCATCGTCGACTACAACGCGGGGGAGTACCTCACGCGGTGCGTGGGCTCGGTGCTCGCCACCGCCGGGGGGATGACCCTCGATGTCGTCGTGGTGGACAACGACTCGACCGACGGCAGCGCACACGCCGCGAAGGCCGCGCATCCGGAGATCCGCCTGATCGAGACCCGGGAGAACCGCGGGTTCGCGGCCGGCGCGAACGTCGGCATCCGCGCCACGGCCGCGCCGTTCATCTTCGTGCTGAACCCCGACGCCTACATCTCGAAGGGCACGCTCGCAGGCTTCGCGAAGCTCGCCGCCGAGCGCCCGCGGGCCGGCGCGGTCGGCCCGCTCGTGCGCAACCCCGACGGCACGGTCTACGCGACCGGCCGATCCGTGCCCTCGCTCGGCACGGCCGTCGGCCACGCGTTCCTCGGGCCGTTCCTGCCGGAGAACCGCTGGTCGCGCGCGTACCGGATGGAGGGCTGGGACCGGGTCTCCGAGCGCGAGGTCGACTGGATCAGCGGCTCCGCGATGCTGCTCCGGCGCCAGGCGCTCGACCAGATCGGCCTGCTCGACGAGCGCTTCTTCCTCTACGCCGAGGACGTCGACCTGTTCACGCGACTGCGGCAGGCAGGGTGGTCGGTCCTGTTCACGCCCGAGCTCGAGGTGATCCACGAGGGCGGCGTGTCCACGGGGCGCTCGCGACGGATGCACCTCGAACACTCCCGCAGCGTGTACAGGTACTTCGAGAAGCACCACGCGCGCGGCTGGCGGCGGGCGCTGCTGCCGTTCGCGTGGCTCGCGCTCCGCGTTCGCGCCGAAGTCGTCTCGCTCCGGGACAGAACGAGGGGACGGGTGCGCCCGTGAGGGCCGTCGTGCTCGTCGGGGGCGAGGGCACGCGCCTGCGGCCGATCACCGAGACGATGCCGAAGCCGCTCGTTCCACTCATGGACCGGCCGAGCCTCGACCACGTCCTCGACCACCTCGCGCGCCACGGCGTCCACGAGGTCGTGCTGTCGTCCTCGTACCTGGAGTCGGTCTTCCACGCGTTCATCGAGGCGCGCCACGGCGACCCGAGGATCACGTGGATCACGGAAGACGAGCCGCTCGGTACCGGTGGTGCGATCGTGAACGCCCTCGAGCACCTGGGCGATGAGCCGTTCTTCGCGCTGAACGGGGACATCCTCACCGATCTGGACCTCACGGCGATGCTCGCCTTCCACCGCGAGCGCTCCGCCGCTGCGACGATCGCGCTCCATCACGTCGAGGACGCCCGGCCCTTCGGCCTGGTCCCGACCGAGCCGGACGGACGCGTGCTCGAGTTCCGCGAGAAGCCGGCCGATCTCGTCCCCGGCGACATCAACGCCGGGACCTACGTGCTCGACCCCGTTCCGCTCCGCGAGTGGCCGCGCGGCGAGAACGTCTCGATCGAGCGGGATATCTTCCCCGCGATGATCGCCTCCGGCCGGAGGGTCTACGGGTTCCTCTCCCGCGCGTACTGGCTCGACCTCGGGACACCGGCGAAGTACCTGCAGGCGCACTTCGACATCCTCGAGGGGAACGTGGAAGGGGAGCCGGCCTACACGGCGCCGTTCGTCGCCGAGGGGGCGGAGGTCGACCGGCGCTCGAACCTCGGCAAGCGGGTCGTCGTCGGCGTCGGCGCGAGGATCGACGCCGACGCCGAGGTGGACGACTCGATATTGCACCCCGGCGCCGTTGTGGAGGCCGGGGCGCGGATCGTCGGGTCGATCCTCGGAGCGCGCTCGGTCGTGGGCGCCGGGGCGAGGGTGAGCGGCAGCGTGCTCGCCGAAGGCGAGCGGGTCGCAGCCGGCACGATCCTAGAGGACGCTCGTATCTCCGCAGGTCGGGAGGTCGGCCTTGCCTAGATCGGCCTCTGCGGGTGACCGATGTGCTACGTTGCAGCACCCGTTTGGGACATCATCCGGCGCCATGCGGAGACCGCTCGCATCCTTCCTCGTCGTCGTGATCGCGGTCACGACGTTGGTGACGCTGCCCGCCTCGCCGGGCAGGGCAGCTGGCTCGTTCACGTTCTACGGCTCCGGCTGGGGGAACGGGCTCGGGCTGTCGCAGTGGGGCGCCTACGGGCTCGCGATGGAGGGCTGGAACCGGAAGCGGATCCTCACGCACTTCTACTCGGACACGCGCATCGCGACGGCCGACTCGCCGCCGAGGACGCTCCGGATCGGCCTCGTGCAGGGCAAGATGAAGGTACGGCTCGGAGCGGAGGCCGGACCGGTCGACCTGTATCTCGGCACGAAGAGCGGCGACGCGGTCGCGACGATCCCGAAGGGCGAGACCTGGACCGTGCGCGTGGCCGACTCGGACTACCGGATACTCGACGCGAGCGGCGCTCGGGTCGGTGACCCCGTCGGGGGGCCGAACACGAACCTGCTCGCCGTGTACGAGAGGAACGGTGCCCGCGTGCGCATCCCCGAAGCCGGCCACACCTACGCGCACGGGCGGATCGAGTTCAACCTCTACGACTGCCAGACGGGTTGCGTCGAGAGGCTGATCAACGTGATCGCGCCTCAGCCGTACCTGTACGGGATCGCCGAGGTGCCGAGCAGCTGGCCGAGACCCGCGCTGCAGGTGCAGGCGATCGCCGCGCGAACATACGCGTTCGCCAAGGCGGCCGTATCCCAGCACCGCGCGGTCTGCAACTGCGCGCTGTACGCGAGCTCCCTCGACCAGGTCTACATCGGCTGGGACAAGGAGAATGGCGTCGATGGCACCCGCTGGGTCGGCGCCGTCGACGCCACCGACGACCTGGTCGTGAAGTACAAGGGCGAACCGATCCAGGCGTTCTACTCGTCCTCGAGCGGCGGCTGGACCGAGAACAACGAGAACGTGTGGGGCGGAACGCCGATCCCGTACATCCGGGGTGTGTGCGACCCGGGCGACTACACGACCGCGAACCCGAACGCGGTGTGGCAGACGACGCTCACGGCCCAGCAGGTCACCGACGCGCTGGGCCTCGGTATCGGCACCGTGACCGGGTTCGCCGTGACCGACCGCGGCGTGTCGGGCCGGATCGTGAGCGTGACGGTCAAGGGGGAGAGTGGGAGCGCGACGCTGGGCGGTTTGGCGTTCCGCTTCGCGCTCGGCCTGAGGGATGACCGCGTCTGGATCAACAATGACCGGCAGGTCACCGGCGAGATCCGCGCGAAGTACGACGCGATCAACTGCGCACCGGGCCTGCCCACGTCGAAGCAGGTCAGTATCGCTGGCGGGCAGCGGCAGAAGTTCGAGGGCGGGACGATCTACTTCAAGGAGGGCATCGGAGCTCACATGCTCTCCGGCGACGTCCTCGGCTTCTACCGAGACCGGGGCGGGCCGTCGGGGTCCCTCGGGTTCCCGACCTCCGACGTGATCAAGCGCGACAGCGGCGCCACCCTGGCGCACTTCGAGAACGGCACGATCACGTGCACGGCCTCCGGGTCGTGCACGGTCTCCTGACCCCGCGGGTCGCGTTGCAGCGCCGCCCGCCGCTCCCTATGCTTCGAGCGCCTTCCCCATCCGGTTCGGCTCCGGAGGAGGACCGGGGTCGGTGGAGAGGGGGGTTCGAATGGCGAGGACCGTCGCCCCGACGGGGCTGGACCGATTCTTCAAGATCTCCGAGCGCGGATCGACCGTCCGCACCGAGATCATCGCCGGGCTCGCAACGTGGCTGACCATGGCCTACATCCTGTTCGTGAACCCGCAGATCCTCGGGTTCGTCGGGATCAAGGACCTCGAACCGCTGGGTCTGCCCTTCAAGCAGGTCCTGACGGTGACGGCTCTCACGGCCGGCGTCATGACGCTTGCGATGGGCCTGTTCGCGAACTACCCGTTCGCGCTCGCCGCAGGGCTAGGCCTGAACGCGTTCGTCGCGTTCACGCTCGTGGTCGCCGACAAGCTCTCGTACCCGCAGGCGATGGGCGTGATCGTGACCGAGGGGATCCTCATCACGCTCTTCGTGGTCACCGGGCTGCGGGAGATGGTGCTGAACGCGATCCCGATGGACCTGAAACGCGCGATCGGGATCGGCATCGGCCTGTTCATCGCGATCATCGGCCTCGTGAGCGGTGGCATCGTCGTGCCCGGCGAGGGCACGATCGTGACGCTGAACCCGGATCTCCAGCACTGGTCGATCCTCGTCTTCGCCTTCGGGCTCGTGCTCACCTCGGCCCTCGTGGCGAGGAGGATCAAAGGCGCCTTGCTGATCGGGATCATCGGCACGACGATCCTGGCCACGATCATCAACGAGGCGAAGGACCTCACGGTCTGGGGGGGCGGCATCGCCGCGTGGCCGTCGAAGCTCGTGGAGGCGCCCGACTTCCACCTCGTCGGAAAGTTCTCCTTCGACTTCTTCTCGGCGCTCGGGTTCTGGACGGCCATCGCGATCGTGATCTCGGTGATGCTGTCGGACTTCTTCGACACGATGGGAACGGTGATCGGCATCGCTGGCGAGGCGAAGCTGCTCGACGAGAACGGCAAGCTGCCGGGCATGAACCGCGTGCTGCTGGTCGACTCGCTCGCCGCGGTGGCCGGCGGCGCGGCCTCGTCCTCCTCAAACACGACGTACATCGAGAGCGCGGCCGGCGTGTCGGAAGGCGGCCGAACCGGGCTGACGTCGGTGGTCGTCGGGTTGTTGTTCCTGCTGGCGCTGTTCTTCTCGCCCATCGCCGGTATCGTGCCGCCGGAGGCCACGGGGCCGGTGCTGGTGATCGTCGGCTACTTCATGATGACGATCGTCAAGGAGATCAACTGGAGCGATCCGGGGATCGGGATCCCCGCCCTCCTCACGATGATCGTGATGCCGTTCACCTACAGCATCACGAACGGCGTCGGCGCCGGGTTCGTGTCCTACGTCATCGTGGCCGTGCTGCGGGGCAGGTGGAAGGAGGTCCACCCGCTCCTGTGTGCGGTCGCCGCGATCTTCCTCTGGTACTTCATCCACGGCACGGTCTGAGCGGCCGGTGACGCTGTATCCGTGAGCCCGGGCCACGCGCCCGGGCTCACGCGTTTCACTCGAAGCGCAGGTGCTCCGCGAGGTCGATCGAGGGCCGCGGCGGCGGACGGTCCGCCGGCATCGGGCCGACCGCGACCGCGCCTATCGGCAGCCACTCGTCGGGGAGGCCGAGCGCCTCGCGCGTCTCTTCCGGGCACAGGAGCGTCGAGGCCATCCAGGCGGAGGCGAGACCCTGCGCGTGGAGCGCGAGCAGCAGGTTCTGGATCGCCGCGCCAGCCGAGAGTACGAACATGTCTCGCTCTGCCCGCCGGCGCTCCTCGTCCGGGAACGCGTGCGCGCCGCGAAGCCGCACGAACGGCACGATGAGGAGCGGTGCAACGCCCAGCAGCGCGTCGCTCTCCGAGAGGCGGCGTTCGATCGCCGGCTCGGGGGTGCCGTCGGCGAGCAGGTCGGCGCGCCACGCCTCGGCCATCGCGCCGAGCAGCCGTCGCTTCGCGGCGGTCGACTCGACGGCGACGAAGAGCCACGGTCTCGTGTGATGCGGCGCCGGTGCGGTGCACGCCGCGCGCACGGCCTCTTCGACGGTCTCGCGCGGCACCCCTCCCGCGCCGAACGACCGGATCGTGCGTCGCGCCGAGATCGACAGCAGCGGCGACTCGCGGAACAGGTCCTCCTCGGGCGGGCGCACGAGCTCGCTCGCGGGGGTCGGCGGCGCCTCGGCGACGACGCCGCGCACGATCGCGACCGGCACCCGCGAGGCCTTCGCCATCACGAGGCCGCTCGCCGAGGCCACCTCGTCCGCGAACGCGATCACGGTCGCCTCGAGCACCCGGCCGGTGTGGTCGAGCGTGCCGCGCAGGTCGATCAGCGCGGGGAGCCCCGCGCAGCCGATCGCCACGTTCACGACCCCGCGACGCCACGCGCGGCCGAACGTATCGGTGATCACGACCCCGACCGACACACCGAGCTCGTCGGAGAGGCGCACGCGGATCCGTTCGGCCGAGCCGTCGGGGTCATCCGGCAGGAGCGTGAGGAACCCGGCCTCGACGTTCGACGCGTCGACGCCGGCGTTCGCGCAGACGAACCCGTGGCGCGTCTCGGCGATCACGAGGGCGCCGCGGCGTGCGACTGCGCGGGTGGTCTCGCGCTCGACCCACGCCGCCCGCCCCTTGCCCTCCTCGGGCACGATGCAACCCTCGGCCTTCGAGACGATCTTCTGCGTGACGGCGACGACGTCGCCGTCACGGATCCCCGCCTCGTGGAGCGCGGCCGCGAGCAACGCGCCGAGGTCGTCGCCGGGGCGGACCTCCGGGAGGCCCTCGACGGGGATGAGCTCGACGCTCACGCGAGCAGGCCGAGCGCGACGCGCGCCAGGGCCTCGGCCTTCGCGTCGTCGGCCATGATCGTGTCGGTCACCGCGACCCGGAGGCCGGTCGCCTCGATCCGCGCGGCGAGCCCGTGGTCTGCCTCGTCGATCACCCACGCGGCGAGCAGTCCGCGGTAGCAGTCGGCGGCGCCGGCCGCGCTCACCTCGACGCCGGCGACGGGCATCAGCTTGTCGGCCATCCCGGCGAGCGGCGCGCCGCCCACGATGCCAGAGACGCCCACGACGCGGTCGCGGCGCGCCGCGACCGCCTGACGGATCCCCGGCACCGCGAGGATCGGGCCGATCGATGCGACGGGGTTCGACGGGCAGATGATGACCGCGTCGGCGCCAGTGATCGCCTCCATCACTCCGGGCGCCGGCCGCGCGTGCTCGGCTCCCTCGTACCGGATACCCTTCACATCATCTCGCGCGCGCCGCTTCACCCAGTATTCCTGGAAATGCAGGTCGAGCTCCTCGCCGTTCACCACGACGGCGACGCGCGTGGTCACGGGGTCGTCGGACATGGGCAGGAGCCGCGACGCCACGCCGAACCTCGCCGCGACACGCGCCGTGACCTGCGTAAGGGTCGTGCCCCCCGCGAGCAGCCGCGTGCGGAAGAGGTGCGTCGCGAGGTCCAGGTCACCGAGGTTGAACCAGGCGTCCTGCGCCCCGAACGCGCGCAGCTCCTCGGTCGCGCGAAAGGTCTCGCCGCGCCGGCCCCAGCCGCGCTCCCTGTCGAAGGCATCGCCCAGCCAGTACGTGACCGAGTCGAGGTCGGGGGAGACGTGAAGGCCGTGCATCACGGCGTCGTCGGCCGTGTTCGCGACGACGGTCACGTCGTGCGGCGGCACAGCGCGCACCAGCCCGCGGAGGAATCTGCCGGCCCCGATGCCGCCGGCGAGCGTCGTCACTCGCATCACGGATAGCGTAGTAGGCTCGCACCCGATGGCGGACCCGACCCCCCAAAGCATCCGGAGGGCCCTGGCTCGCGCCGAAGGCGGCAAGGCGCTGTCTATCGAGGAGGCCGAGGCGCTACTCGCGGCCCGGGGCGAGGCCCTGGAGCGCCTGATGTCGGTGGCCGCGCGCCTCCGAGATCTCGGTCACGGCGAAGTCCTCACCTACTCCCGCAAGGTTTTCATCCCGCTGACGATGCTGTGCCGCGATCACTGCCACTACTGCACGTTCGCCAAGCCCCCGGAGAAGCTCGGCGCGCCGTTCCTCACGCCGGAGGAGGTCGTCGCGATCGCCGAGGCGGGGCGGAAGCTCGGATGCAAGGAGGCTCTGTTCAGCCTCGGCGACCGGCCCGAGGACCGCTACGAGGTCGCGCGTGAGTGGCTCGAAGAGCGTGGCTACGGCTCGACGCTCGACTACGTCCGCGCCGTCGCCGTCCGGGTCATCGAGGAGACCGGCCTGCTGCCGCACCTCAATCCCGGCGTCATGTCCTACGAAGAGATCGCACGACTGAAGCACGTGGCCGCCTCGATGGGTCTCATGCTCGAGACCTCCTCGAACCGGCTGTCGGAGAAGGGCGGCCCGCACTCCGGCTCGCCGGACAAGGTTCCCTCCGTGCGCCTGCGCACGATCGAGGACGCCGGGCGCCTCGCGGTCCCCTTCACCACCGGCATCCTCGTCGGCATCGGCGAGACGCCCCACGAGCGCGCCGAGTCGCTGTTCGAGATCCGCGAGCTCCACCGGAGGTACCGGCACGTGCAGGAGGTCATCATCCAGAACTTCCGCGCGAAGCCCGGCACCGCGATGCGCGACGCGCCGGAGCCGGGGGAGGAGGAGTACCTCGCCGCTGTCGCGACGGCGCGCGTCGTCCTGGGCCCGCGGATGAACGTGCAGGCGCCGCCGAACCTCTCCGCCCCCGAGCAGCAGCTGCGGCTGCTCGACGCCGGCATCAACGACTGGGGCGGTGTGTCACCGCTGACGCCCGACCACGTGAACCCCGAGCGGCCCTGGCCGCAGATCGAGACGCTCGCGGCGCGCGCCGCGGAGCGCGGCCTCGAGCTCCGCGAGCGGTTGACGATCTACCCCGAGTTCGCGCTCCGGCCCGACCCGTACCTTGCCGGGAAGATGCAACGGCCGGTGGCAGCGCTGATGGCCGACGACGGTATGGCGCTTGTGGGACAGGCACCCGAGCCAATCGCCTGGCAGGACCGCGACGTCCTGTGGAAGCCACGGGCGACCCGACTCACATCCGGCGAGGGGCGGTGCGCCGGCCTGCGTGAGGACGCCGCGGTCGTCTACGGCGACCTCTCCGGCCTGGAGAACGAGGTCACTCGGGCGTGGACCACGCGAGAGATCCTCCCGGAGCGGCTCGACGCCGACGTCAAGCGCGCGCTCGCCAAGGCCGAGGCGCACCGACCCATCACCGACGAAGAGGCGCTCGCTCTGTTCCAGGCGGAGGGGCCGGCGCTCGAGGCGCTCTGCCGGGTCGCCGACGGCCTTCGTCGCGAGGCCGTCGGCGACGAGATCACCTACGTGGTGAACCGGAACATCAACTTCAGCAACGTGTGCTACGTGGGGTGCCGCTTCTGCGCCTTCGCGCAGCGGGAGGTCGACCCCGAGTCGTACACGCTCACCCTGCAGGAGGTCGCCGACCGAGCTCAGGAGGCTTGGGCGCGGGGCGCCACGGAGGTCTGCATGCAGGGCGGGATCCACCCCGATCTGCCCGGTACCCACTACTTCGACCTCCTCGACGCGGTGAAGGCCCTAGCACCGGACATCCACATCCACGCCTACAGCCCGATGGAGATCCTGAACGGCGCGACGAAGCTCGGGGTCTCCTACCGAGAGTTCCTGCAGGAGTGCAAGGCACACGGCCTCGGAACGATCCCCGGGACCGCCGCCGAGATCCTCGACGACGACGTCCGGTGGGTCCTTACCAAGGGCAAGCTCCCCGCCGACACGTGGGAGGAGATCGTGAAGACCGCCCACACGCTCGGCATCCGGTCGTCCTCCACGATCATGTTCGGGCACGTCGACGCGCCCCCGCACTGGGTTTTCCACATGCGCCGGTTGGCCCGGATCCAGAGCGAGACCGGCGGGTTCACGGAGTTCGTGCCGCTGTCCTTCGTCCACCAGAACGCGCCGATCTATCTAGCCGGGAAGGCCCGCCCCGGTCCGACGTCTGTGGAAAACCGTCGGATGCACGCGGTCGGCCGAATCCTCCTCGACGGGTTGATCTCCAACGTCCAGGTGTCGTGGGTGAAGATGGGCATCGAGGCGTGCCAGGCGATCCTGAACGGTGGCGCGAACGATTTCGGCGGCACGCTGATGGAGGAGACGATCAGTCGCATGGCCGGTGCGGAGTGGGGGGTCTGCGTGGAGCCGCCGCAGTTCGAGGATGCGATCCGCGCGATCGGCCGTATCCCCGCTGAGCGCGCTACTACGTACGAACGCGTGCGGCGCAATGATTCCGGAGTGCCAACGATCGTCGCGCCCTGTACGCTCGTTGCCGACGCGCGGGGCTGACGACCGCGTATGAGCTGATTCCGTCAACTATCTTGACGAGAGTGGTCCACTTACTTGACTGGGCCTTTTCTGCGTGAATGCTCTTGCACAACGCCAACTCCCTGTAGACGATTCTCGGTGGGGACGCATGTGGAGATGCAGCGGATCGCGAGATTCCCTCTTGCCAAAGAGGGGAGAGATGTTCCAGAATCACACGTGTGTGATTCTAGGGGGAGAGGGCGGTGCATCACTACATCCCGTGGCAGGAACGGTCTCGGTGCCGAGAACACGACCCGGAGGTCTTCTTCCCCGAGAAGGGGGGCTCATCAAGGGAGGCGAAGAGGATCTGCGCGGACTGCCCCGTGCGCATCGAGTGCCTCAACTACGCCCTCCGTCGCGACGAGCGCTACGGGGTGTGGGGGGGCATGAGCGAGCGGGAACGACGACGCCTGAAGCGCATGGCGTCCTGAGATGGGTGGAAAGGGGGTGACCGATGTCTCCCGCTAAGAAGAAGTCGACCGCGAAGAGGAAGCCGGCCAAGAAGCGGACCGCCAAGAAGGCGGTGGCGAGGAAGCCGGCGGCCAAGAAGCGGACCGCGGCGCGCAAGCCCGCGGCGAAGAAGGCGGCGAAGAGGAAGCCGGCCAAGAAGCGGACCGCCAAGAAGGCGGTGGCGAGGAAGCCGGCGGCCAAGAAGCGGACCGCGGCGCGCAAGCCCGCGGCGAAGAAGCGTGCAGCCGCGAAGAAGAAGAAGTAGCTTCGCGGGACTTCTCGGAAGGGGGGCCGACCGGTCCCCCTTCCGCTGTCCACGGCCTCCGGCGTGCTAGGCTGCGCGCCGCGCACGAGCGCACCCCATGGTCAGCACGACAGCGGATCCCACCTCCGTCACCGACGCCGCCCAGACGCCGAGCGTCCTCGTGGTGCTCGTCGTCAGGAACGGCCTTCCGCGGCTGCGCGAGTGCCTCCAGTCGCTCGCGGCCCAGACCTACCCACGCCTGGCCGTCCTCGCCGTTGACAACGGGTCGATGGACGGTTCTCAAGAGGCGCTCGAGCACGCGCTCGGGGCCGGCCGCGTGCTCCTGTTGGACGGCAATCGGGGTTTCGCCGGGGCGGTGCGCGCGGCGCTCGACCTGCCGGTAGCGCAGGCGGCCGACCACCTCCTGATCCTCCACGACGACGCCGCCCTCGCACCAGACGCCGTCGCACGCATGGTCGAGGCTGCCATCAGCATCCCGGGCGTCGAGCGGGTGGGCGTCGTCGGTCCGAAGGTCGTCGACTGGGACGACCCACGGATCCTACGGGAGGTGGGCCGCTCCGCCGACCGGTTCGGTCACCCGTACTCGCCCCTGCAGGAAGACGAGATGGACCAGGGGCAGTTCGACCGGGTGCTCGAGGTCTTCTTCGTCTCCTCGTGCGTGATGCTCCTCTCGCGGGAGGCCTGGCAGCGGACGGGGGCGTTCGACGAGCGGTACCGCTCTCACGGCGACGACCTGGACTTCTGTTGGCGGGCCCGCATCGCCGGCTTCCGCGTCCTCATGACCCCGCTCGCGCAGGCTCGCCACCGGGGCGCCGCGAGCCGCGGGGAGCGGCGGGAGGACGGGCATCGCGAGCGGAGCTCGCGTTACTACGCCGAGCGCGCGGCGCTCGGCTCGATGCTGAAGGACTATGGATTCCTCACGCTGCTTTGGCTGCTCCCGCTCCACCTCGTCCTCGGCGTCACGCGCCTCATCGGCCTCGCTCTGTCGCGCCGCTTCGAGGACGCGTACGAGCTGCTCTCCGCATGGACGTGGAACCTCGTGCACCTGCCGGGGACGCTACGGCGCCGCGTGCGGGCGCAGTCGGTCCGCTCGGTGCGCGACGGCTCGCTCCACCGATTCATGCGCGGCGCGTTCCGCATCCCGAAGTGGGTGGAGCAGGCCGAGCAGATCTTCGAGGAGCAGATCGAGGAGGATCGTGAGCGCGTCCGATTGCGGACGCGCGCAGCCTCGCTCGCCGGGGAGCACCCCGTGCTCGTTGCGTGGGCGCTTGCCGCCCTCGTCGCGGTGCTCGCGTATCGGAACCTCGTCGGGCCGGAGCCGCTCACCGGCGGCGCGCTCACCGCGTTCCCGGCACACGCGAAGGACTTGTTCGGAGAGCTCGTCTCCGGCGTGCGGACGACGGCGCTCGGCGGTGCGCAGTCGGCGAGTCCCGCGCTCGGTGTTCTCGGTGCGGCGTCGTGGCTCGGGTTCGGGAGCCCCTCGGTGGCTCAGAAGGCGATCCTCGCGCTCCTGCCGGCGATCGCCGCTGTGACGATGTACCGGGCCGCGTGGCGGCAGACGGGCCAACGCGTCGCGGCCGTCGTGGCGGGCGTCGCGTATACGTTCTCGGCGGTCGTGCTCTGGGCGTTCTCCCAGGGGAGGCTCGGACTGCTGGCCGCCCTTGCGGTCGTGCCGGTCGTCCTCGACCGGCTCGACTCCTCCTTCGCCGCGGAAGCGCCCACGAGGCGGCTCCGGCTCGTCGTCGGGTTCGGCGCGGCCCTCGCGGCCGGTGTGGTCTTCCTGCCCGGCGTGCTCCCGGCGCTCGGGCTGCTCGCCGTCGTATCCCTCCTGCTCGGCCGCCGCCGGGGCCGCGGCCTCCTCCTGGCGGTGGCGGCCACCACCGCCGGCGCTGCGCTCGTGTTCCCGATCCTGCCGAGCATCCTCCGGCACCCAGGGGCGGAGCTCTCCTCGAGGATCGGGACCACCGACTTCTCGATGCTCGCGCGCCTCGCGCCGGGTGACGCGCCCGGCGCCTGGCCGGCGGCCTGGTTCCTCCCGGCCGCGGCGGCCATCGCGTTCGCGGTGGTGGGATCCGAGCATCGTGGCCGCGCGTGGCGCGCGGCGCTCGTCGCGGTGGCGGGCGTCTTCCTCGCGTGGGCCTCCTCCGCCGGCTGGCTGCCGACCGCGTTTACGAACGCGCCGGCGTACCTCGCGGCCGCTGCCGCCGCCGAGGCCGCGATCGTCGCCTACGGGCTGGCGACGATCGCCGAACGGCTGGGGAGGGAGGCCTTCGGGCTGCGACAGGTCGCGGCCTTCGCCTTGGCGGCGGTCCTCGGCGTCGGGTTCGCCGCCCAGGCGCTCGGCGCTGCGTTCGGAGATTGGGGGATAGGGCCGAACCGCAACGAGCCGGCCTGGCCGGTGGTGGCCTCGGACGGATCGGACTTCCGCGTCCTGTGGCTCGGAGACCCGTCCGGCGATCCCTTCCCGGCGCCGGGCGGCGACCCGACGGGGATCGTCGAGGCCGGCGGTGCGTCGGTCCGCTACTCGATCACGTGCGGGGACGGCGCGACCGCGCTCGACACCGGCAGGGGCGAGGACGGCCCCGGCTACGCGTACACCGTACGAGCCTTGCAGGAGCTCGTATCCGGGGACACGCGCCACGCCGGCGCTCTGCTGTCGGTGCTCGGCGTCCGCTACCTCGTTGCCGGCGAGGGCGACCTCCCCGGCGCGGTGACGGCGCGCCTCGACGAGCAGATCGACCTCGACCTCGTGCCGGCAGGCGGCCTCGTGATCTACCGCAACGCGGAGTTCGTGCCGCCCGCAGCGCTCGTCTCGTCGAAGCCGTTCCAGCAGGCAGCACGTGGCACCGAGCTCGGGTCGATCTCGGAGATGCCGCCGGTCGAGGCGCAGGCGCTTCCCGCGATCGAAGGGGGCTGGGAGGTGGGGGCCGGCACAGTCGGATACGCGTACATCGCCGATCAGTACGCGGACGGGTGGGCGGCGGGGGGGCCCGATCGCGTTTCGGGTCCGGCGTTCGACGGAGAGGAGGCGTTCGGCTGGGCGATGGGTTACCCGGACGTGACCGACACCGCCATCACCTACGGACGGCAGTGGATACGTACGGCCGAGATGTGGGTGCTCGGGCTGCTGTGGCTCGCGGCCCTGTGGATCACGAGGAAGCCGGTGTCGCGATGAAGGGCCGGGGACAGGCGATGGCCGCGGTGCTCGCCGTGGCGCTCGTCGCGGCGGGCGGCGTGTACCTGCAGCACGAGGTCGGCCCGAAGACCGCGGCCGCCGGGCCGCCCGGCTCGGCACCCTCCGGCGCGTGGTTCTGCCCCCACGGCGGCGGCACCGATTGGACGGTCTCGCTCGAGGTGGCGAACCCCGGTGCCGAGCCGGTCCCGATCCGCGTCCGGACCTTGGGCGAGGACAAGCCGACGCCCGCGAAGAGCTACGTCGTCGAGGCCGGCGCCGGACTGCTCCTCCCGGTTCCGGCCGACTCGCGCGAGCGCTCCTCGATCGTGGAGTACTTCGGCGGCTGGGTCGCGGCTGGCTGGGTGGCGCACGCCGGCGGGGGAGAGGGTGGGGTCGGCGCCGAGCCCTGCATGCCCGACGCCGGGACGAAGTGGCTCCTCCCCGACGCGACCACGGTCGAGCACGAGGACTCCTACGTCGTCGTGATGAACCCGTTCGCGGCCGACGCCGTGTTCTCACTCAGGCTCTTCAGCGAGAAGCCCATGGTCTCGACCGCCGAGTTGACCAATGTGACGCTGAAGCCCTACCGGAGCGTCGCGTTTCACCTGAACGAGACGCTCCTCGACCGCACGACGGTCTCGACCCAGCTCGACGTGAAGGTCGGCCGAGTCGCCGCCGCGACGCTCGGCGTCTCGGACGTCGGCGGAGTACGAAGCACCGACGGCGTCCTCGGCGATCCACCGGCGCGCACGGTCCTCCCCGGGGGATTCGACCAGGGCCGGACCGATCTCGTCGTCATGAACAGGACCTCCGGGCGCGTCACGCTCGGCGGCTCACTCCTGCAACGCGACGGCGACCAGTCCCTCGGCTCGCTCGCCGAGTCGAGCCCGGGCGCGGATTCTGCGCAGACATATCCCGTCATGACCGACGGCCCGTCGACGATCGACCTGCAGCCTGATGCCCCGGTCGCGGTCGCACGTCGGACCTACGGCGTGGTGTCGGACTCGGGATCGACGGCCGGGGCGACCGCCCCCGCCTTCGCCTGGGTGATCCTGCCGGCCGTCGCTGGCGCGCCGTCGCACACCGGCCTCGTACTCGCGGATCCGGGCGATGAGCCCGCGGAGGTGAGGCTGTCGTTCCTGCCGTCAGGCACCGAGCCGTCGACGGCACCCATCACCGTGACGGTTCCTCCCCGCCGAACGGTGGCGGTCCCGAAAGAGTGGGTCGAGTCCGAACCGCTCGCGGCCGTCCTCGCCGTAGCATCGTCCGGAACGTTCGTCCCAGCTGCGGCGTCGTACTCGCTGGGACGCGATGGCTATGGGGCGTACGCGGTCTCGCTCGGAGTCCCGATCCCCGATGCGTGGGTTCCAGCGTGAGGAAGCGCGCCGGGCGTCCTATGATGTGCAGCTGAGCAACGGTTCTCACGATTGGACGACGTGGCGGGAGGAACGGTAGCGGCAGTGGCACGGGGCAGACACTCCAGGCGCCGGATCAGCCGCGGCTGGATCGTCGCGGTGGTCGCGCTCGTCGCGCTCGCCATTCTCGGAGGCGGGACGGCGTACGCGACGTACCACTACGACCGTGCCGCCTCGACCCGCGTCCTGCCCGGCGTGTCGATCGACGGCGTCGACGTCGGCGGCATGACGCGCGACGAGGCGATCCGGGCCGTGACCGAGAGGGCCGACGCCTCGCTCAGCGCCAGCCTGGCGATCGAGGCGGCCGGCTCGACCTGGACCGTGACGCGGGAGGGCCTCGGCACGCATGCGGAGATCGAGAGGGCGGTCGACCGAGCGTTCTCCGTCGCCGACTCGATGTCGTTCTTCTCACGCGTCTACCACCGTCTGTCCCACGACCCGGTCCCAACGTCGATCGAGCTCCGGTACGCCTACGACCACGGCGCGATCGAGGCCTTCGTGCAGCAAGCGTCCGAGGAGACCTTCAGGCCGGCGGTCGACGCCTCCATCAGCCTGGTCGACGGGCAGCTCGTGATGCGGCAGTCGAAGACCGGCGAGGCCCTGAAGACACAGGCCGCGACGACTAGGATCCGCGCCGCCCTCGAGCGCCGGCGCGTCTCGGTCACGATCCCGGTGGAGACCGTCGAGCCGAAGGTCACGGCCGCGACGCTCGGCAAGACCCTCGTCGTCGATCTGTCGGAGAACCGGCTGTACCTGTACGACGGGTTCAAGATTATCAGGGAGTACCCGGTCGCGACGGCGGCGCCTGGCTACACGACGCCGGTCGGCACGTGGGAGGTCGTGGGCAAGGTGGAGAACCCGACCTGGCACAACCCGGAGCCGGACGGTTGGGGGGCGGGGGAGCCGCTCGTCATCCCGCCGGGTCCCGGCAACCCGCTCGGCACCCGCGCGCTCTACCTCAGCGCGCCCGGCATCCGGATCCACGGGACGTACAGCTCCTCCTCGATCGGGACGTACGCCTCCCACGGCTGCATCCGCATGTACATCGCCGACTCCGAGGAGCTGTACCCGCTCGTCCCGGTCGGGGCGACGGCCATCATCAAGCCGTAGCCACGCTCTCCCGCGCTCGTTCGGCCCGCCGCGCCCAAGCATCCCGGGATGCGCTTGGAAATCACAAGCGTGTCATCTAGCATCCTCACGTGTTCGTCTGCGCGCGCATCGACTGCCGCCAGCCCGCCGTCGCCACGGTCCGGCTGTCGTACGACGCCCGGCTGGTCGTCATCGAGGATCTCGCCTCGGAGTGGAGCCCCTACCTGCTGGACCTGTGCATCGAGCACGTGGACCGGCTCACACCGCCGATCGGCTGGAGCCTGCGGGACGAGCGGTTCCCGGTCCCGGCCGACCTCCGGTAGGTCCCGCGTCCGACGCTCGGGGGTGGCCGTTCGGCCTTCCCCCATTCGGCCGTCCCCATCCCACCATCGGGGGCGTCCGGAAGGCGACCGCCCCACGGACCGTACGGCCCGCACGGACTGGGGAAATGAGGTCGGCGTGCTATGGTCGAACGACGGGCCCGCAGGGACCATATGGGGTATGGACGGCAAGACGGAAGGCACCTGCCCGGTCTGCCATCAGGGGGACCTGATCTCGATCTCGATGAACGTGAGCGGGAGCGACCTGTCCTTCACGACCTGCCACCTCTGCGAGGCGAAGTGGTGGCACCAGGACGGGGAGCCCGTGCCGCTCCAGTCGGTGATCGGCACCGTCCTCTCTCCGAAGGCCTAGCCCCGGCGCCTCGTTCAGTAGGATGCGGTGACGGTGTCACCGCATCGCGACCTCGGTTCGATCTTCAAGGCCTACGACGTCCGTGGCATCGTTCCGGATGACCTGGACGAGGACGTCGCGCGCCGGATCGGCTCCGCGTTCGCCGAGTGGGCCGCCGCGCCGAAGATCGCCGTCGGCCACGATTGCAGGATCTCTTCGCCCGCGCTCGCCGCCGCGGTGCGTGAGGGCGCCGTCGTCCGCGGTGTCGGCGTTGTGGACGTCGGCCTCGCCTCCACCGATCTCCTGTACTTCGCCTCGGGGTCGCTGGACGTCCCCGGGGTGATGCTCACCGCGAGCCACAACCCTCCGCAGTGGAACGGCATGAAGTTCTGTCTCGCAGGGGCGAAACCCGTGGGGCAGGACACCGGCCTCGCCGACATCCGTGCGCTCGCCGAGCGCGACGAGTACACGTCGTCTGCGTCGACGGGCGGCGTCGAGGAGCGCAACCCCCTCGACGCCTATGCCGACCACGTCCTGTCGTTCGTGGACGTCGCGAAGATGGCGCCCCTGACGGTCGTCGCCGACACCGCGAACGGGATGGGCGGCCTCATCGTGCCGGCCGTGATGGAGCGCCTGCCGGTGCGGCTGGTCCACCTGTACCCGGAGCTCGACGGTACGTTCCCGAACCATCCAGCCGACCCGATTGACCCGGAGAACCAGCGAGACCTGAAGCGCACGGTGCTCGAGCAGAACGCCGACATAGGGCTCGCGTTCGACGGCGATGCCGACCGCGTCTTCCTGGTGGACGAGCGGGCGGAGGGTGTGAGCGGGTCCGAGGTCACCGCGCTCGTCGCGAAGGCGATGCTGCGGCGCCATCCGGGCGCGAAGATCGTCCACAACCTGATCTGCTCGTGGACGGTGCCGGAGGTGATTCGGGAGAACGGCGGAACGCCCGTGCGTACCCGCGTCGGCCACTCGTTCATCAAGCAGGTGATGGCCGATACGGGTGCGGTGTTCGGCGGCGAGCATTCCGGCCACTACTACTTCCGCGAGAACTACCGCGCCGACTCCGGGCTGATCGCTGCGGTCGTGGTGCTCGAGGAGCTGTCGACCGCGGGCGTGCCGCTCTCGCAGCTGCTTGCGCCGTTCCGGCGCTACCACGCGTCCGGCGAGATCAACTCCCGCGTCGCGGACCAGCAGGGCACGATCGAGCAGATCGCGGCCGCCTTCGCCGACGGCCGGCAGGACCGAACAGACGGCCTGACGGTAGAGTTCGAGGACTGGTGGTTCAACGTGCGGCCCTCGAACACCGAGCCGCTGGTGCGGCTGAACGTGGAGGCCAGGACCGAGGAGCTGCTGCGGGAGAAGACCGCAGCGGTCCTGGGCCTCATCCAGAGGGAAGGGGGAGGAGCGTGACGCTCGACAAGGAACTGCTCGACATCCTCGTGTGCCCGAACGACCGGGGCGAGATCGAGTACCACGAGGCCGAGCAGGTCATCGTCTGTCTGAAGTGCGGCTACCGGTACCCCGTCCGTGATGGTATCCCCGTGATGCTGATCGACGAAGCGGAGAAGCCGCCCGCCGGCAAGAAGCGCCGGTGATGAGTCTCGACGACCCGAACGCCCTCCGGGTCGCGGATCCGGGGGGCATGCTCGCCGCGGTGGGTGGCCTGTCCGACCACTGTCGGCAGGGCTACGAGGCAGGGCGCGCGCCGGAGGGCTTCCCGTCGGCTGACGGCGTCACCGCGATCGCGGTCTGTGGTATGGGCGGGTCGGCCGTCGCGGGCGACGTGTTCCGCGCCCTGTACGTGGACCGGCTCGGCGTGCCGGTGCAGGTCGTGCGCAGTCCCTCGCTCCCGGAGTTCTGCGGCCCGCACACCCTGGTGATCGGGTGCTCGTACTCGGGGAACACGGCCGAGACCCTCGCGTGCTTCGAGGAGGCCGTGCGTCGGGGGTGCCGCGTCGTCGTCGTCGCCTCGGGGGGCCGACTCGCGGACCGGGCCGCGGAGCTCGGACTTGCGCGGGTCGCGATCCCGACGGGGTTCCAGCCGCGCGCGGCCCTCGGGTGGCTTGCGCTCGGGACGCTCGGCGCGCTCGACGCGATGGGCGTGATCCCGCCGCTCGGCACCAACCTCGACGAGGCGGCCGCCGAGCTCGCCTCGCTCGCGGCGTCGCTCGCGCCCGAGGTCCCGGTGGAGCAGAACCTCGCGAAACGGGTCGCGCTCGCCGCAACCTCCCGCACGCCGGTCGTCTGGGGCGCCGAGGGGTTCGCCGCGGTCGCCGCGATGCGGTGGAAGACGCAGTTCAACGAGAACGCGAAGGTGCCGGCGTTCTTCTCGTCGATGCCGGAGCTCGACCACAACGAGGTCGTCGGCTGGTCGGCGGAGACCGGTGAGCGGTTCCTGCTCGTCGCGCTCAGGCACGAGGGCGAGCAGTCCGAGGTCGTGCCGCGGTTCCCGCTGTCGGAGGACATCGCACGCAAGGCCGGGGCTCACGTTGAGGAGGTGTGGGCGCACGGCCGCTCGCCGCTCGCGCGGCTGCTCACGCTCGTCATGATCGGCGACTTCGCGAGCGTCTACCTCGCGCTCGCCCGCGGGGTGGACCCGACGCCGGTCGAGGTGGTCGAGCGCCTCAAGCGGGCGCTGGCGGGGGGCTGAGCATGGCGGCTCGGTTCCCCTCGCCGCGTGACGGCGTCGCTGAGGAGATCGTCGAGGCGATCCGAGAGCGAACCGCCGTGTCGCCGGTCGCGGGCATCGTGCTCGGCTCCGGTCTCGGCCGTGCGGCTGAGATCGCCGGTGAGATCGGCGGGCGGACCAAGGGTGTCGGGTTCCCGTTCGCGGAGCTGCCCGGCTTTCCTCCACCGTCGGTCCCCGGGCACGCCGGGCAGCTGTGGATCGGCGAGCTCGGTGGGCGACCGGTCGCGGTCTTCCAGGGGCGGATCCACTACTACGAGGCCCACCCGATGGCGCTCGCCTCGCTCACCTCGCGTGTCTCGGCGCTGCTCGGCGCCCGCGCGATGGTGCTGACGGCGGCGGTCGGTGCGCTCGACGAGACCCTCGGCGCCGGGACTCTCGTCGTCCTGCGCGATCACATCAACGCGATGGGGGAGAACCCACTCCGCGGCTGGCGGATGCCGGACGGTTCGCCGCCGTTCGTCGATCTGTCGCACGTCTACGACGACGACCTTGCCGCCGCGGCGGTTAGGAGGGCGCGCGCCGCGCTCGAGACGCGGGTCGCGAACGAGGGCGGTATCGTTCCGGTCCGGGTCGTGGAGGGCGTTTACGCGGCGGTGTCGGGCCCCACGTACGAGACGCCGGCCGAATCGGAGTACCTGCGCCGGGCCGGCGGCACCGTCGTCGGCATGTCAATGGTGCCCGAGGCGGTCGCGGCGCGGGCGCTCGGCATGCGGGTGCTGGGGCTGGGTTTCGTGACCAACGCCGCCGGTGCATCGGTGTCCCACGATGAGGTCCTACGGGCCTCGGACACGGCGGCCGAGGCGATCGGACATGTGCTCGCCGGTGTGTTGGAGCTGATCTGAGAAGGGTGTGACGCATGGACAACGACGTGAAGGACCTCGGACTCGCCGCGAAGGGGCGGGAGCGGATCGAGTGGGCGGCCGGCGAGATGCGGGTGCTCACGCAGATCCGCGAGCGGTTCCAGAAGGAGAAGCCCCTGGACGGAGTCCGCATCGGCGCGTGCCTGCATGTGACGACCGAGACGGCGAACCTGATGGAAACGCTGAAAGCCGGCGGCGCCGAGGTCGCGCTCTGCGCGTCGAACCCGCTGTCGACGCAGGACGACGTCGCGGCCGCGCTCTGCGAGGAGGGTATCCCCACCCAGGCGGTCAAGGGCGAGGACAACGAGACCTACTTCCGGCACATCAACGCCGTCCTCGACACGCGCCCCCAGATCACCATGGACGACGGCTGCGACATGGTGAGCGTGCTTCACAAGGAGCGCCCCGATCAGATCGCCGAGGTCCTCGGCGGGACCGAGGAGACCACGACCGGCGTGATACGTCTGCGCGCGATGCACGAGGACGGCGCGCTGCGCTACCCGATCGTGTCGGTGAACGACGCGAACACGAAGCACCTTTTCGACAACCGTTTCGGGACCGGTCAGTCGACGATCGACGCGATCATGCGCGCGACGAACCTGCTGCTCGCCGGGCGCACGATCGTCGTGTGCGGCTACGGGATGTGCGGCCGCGGCGTCGCATCCCGGGCGCGGGGGATGGGCGCGCAGGTGGTCGTGACCGAGGTCGACCCGTTGCCGGCGCTCGAGGCCGCGATGGAGGGCTACCGGGTCATGTCGCTCCGCGAGGCCGCGCGGATCGGCGACGTGTTCGTGACGGTGACCGGCGACAAGGCCGTGATCCGGCGCGAGCACATGGAGTTGATGAAGGACGGCGCGGTGCTCGCGAACTCGGGACACTTCGACGTGGAGGTCGACAAGTCGGCGCTCGACGAGCTCGCGGTCGGAGGCAAGCGGCGGATCCGCGAGTTCGTCGACGAGTACCGTCTGGCCGACGGACGGCGGCTCCACCTGCTCGGCGAGGGCCGTCTCGTGAACCTCGCCGTGGCGGAGGGCCACCCGGCGGCGGTCATGGACATGTCGTTCGCGAACCAGGCGCTGTCGGTCGAGTGGATCGTGAAGCAGCGGGTAGCGCTTGAGCCGGGCGTCTACCCGGTGCCCCCCGAGATCGACGCCGGGATCGCCCGGCTCAAGCTCCGCGCGATGGGCGTGGAGATCGATGAGCTCACCGCCGAGCAGGAGGAGTACCTGCGGTCGTGGGAGCAGGGGACCTGACCGACTTTCAGGTGGCGGGGAGGACGCTGTTCTCCCTCGGTCTCGTGAAGGAGAGCGAGGGGAACCTGTCGACCTGGAACGGCGAGTGGCTGCGGATCACGCGCACCGGTTCGCGCCTGTCGGATCTCGGCCCCGACGACGTGCTGGCGGGCACGCTCGACGAGCCGCCGGAGGGCTCGTCCTCGGACCTCGCGATCCACGTCGGGATGTACCGAGAGCGCGGGCCGGGCGCGATCGCGCACGACCATCCGCGGGGCTCGGTCCCGGAGGGCTGGGTCGAGGGCGACCCGCACGGGAGCTACGCGTTCGCGGAGTCGCTCCAACGGGCCGTGGAGATGCTCGTCGACGAGGTCCGGGGGGAGCCGTGAGCGAGGCCGTGATCCGGCCGGTGGAGTGGCGGAGCGACTCGGTCGCGATCCTCGACCAGCGCGCGCTGCCGTTCCGCGAGGAGTACCTGGACTGCCGCACGGTGGACCAGGTCGCCGAGGCGATCCGGACCCTCGCCGTCCGCGGGGCGCCGGTGCTCGGCATCACGGCGGCGTACGGTTTGGCGCTCGCGGCCACGGTGTCGACGGCGCCGACGACGCGGGCGCTGCTGAGGGAGCTCGAGCCCGCTGGGCGGACCCTGAAGGCCACGAGGCCGACGGCGGTGAACATCGCCTGGGCCGTCGACCGCATGATGACGGTGGCCGCCGAGCGGTGCCGCACGGTGGGCGGCACGCTCCGGCGTGTGCGGGAGGAGATGGTCGCCGAGGCGCTGCGTATCGAGGAAGAGGACCGCGAGGCCTGCGCGTCGATGGGCGCGTTCGGCTCGGAGCTCGTCCCCGAGGGCGCGAACGTCCTCACCCACTGCAACACCGGGATGCTCTGCACCGCAGGCATCGGTACGGCTCTCGGGGTCGTCATCGCGGCGCACCGTGCGGGGAAGAGGATCCACGTCTGGGTCGACGAGACGCGTCCGGTGCTGCAGGGCGCGCGGCTGACGGCATGGGAGCTGATGCGCCTCGGCATCCCGATGACGCTCATCTCCGACAACGCGGCCGGCTCGCTGATGGCGAGAGGCGCGGTGGACCTCGTCGTCGTCGGCGCCGACCGGATCGCGGCGAACGGCGACGTCGCGAACAAGATCGGGACGTACCCGCTCGCGGTGCTCGCGCACCATCACCACGTGCCCTTCTACGTGGTCGCGCCGGTGTCGACGATCGATCTCTCGACCCCCTCGGGCGCCGATATCGCGATCGAGGAGCGAGACCCGTCGGAGATCACGGCGCCGATGGGGTTCCAGGTGGCCGCGCCGGGGGCGCCTGCGGCGAACCCGGCGTTCGACGTGACGCCCTCCTCGCTGGTGACGGCGATCGTCACCGAGCGTGGTGTGATCCGGCGCCCGTCGGGGGCGGCGCTGCGTGAGCTCTTCTCCGGGAGGCGATCGGCGTGACGGCGCCCGAGCACATCTCGGTCCGGGCGCGGTTCGAGCGGTTCCCGGCGACCGTGAAGGGCGCGTTCATCATCCGCGGCGAGGACCGCGACCCGCATCAGGTGGTGCTCCGCGAGGCGCGGGTGGTCGCGGTGGACGGGCGCACGGCACGCCCGCTGCCGATGGCCCTGGCGACGCTCGATGTCGCGCCGCACCAGGACGTGTTCGTGCCGTTCGAGGTTGGTGTGTCGGATCTCGCTGCCGGCTGGTACGAGTTCGTATGCGACCTCGACGTCGACGGCATGCCGGGGAGCTTCCCCGGGGGCAAGCGTTTCGCGGTGGCCTGGCCGCGGGCGACGGTGCGCCGGGGCCAGGTCCGTGTCGACAAAGAGCTGCGGCTCGGCAAGGGGACGACGGTGCTGATCGAGCAGGTGGAGCTCGGCGGCGATTCGATCAAGCTCCACCTGTCCGCGAGCCCGCCGGGGCAGTTGACGGCGAAGCTGTCGGCCGACGGCGACCGGCTGGAGATCCTCACGTCCGAGGTAGACGAAGCGTCGGGGCGCGTGAAGGTCACGGCGTACCCGCTGCTTCGCTCGCACACCTCGCTCAAGATCGAGCTGAAAGGCCGCGGCCGCGGTACCGAGGCCTCGGTCGTCGTCCCGCTGCCCTGAGCTTCCGGGCGAACCGCCGCCCGGCCGTGAATCCCTAAGGCAGGTCAACCCCTCACGAGGACGCGAGTAGCATCGGTGGCGGACGCCTCGTCGACCGGTGGGGAAGGCGGCGACGCCTTGCTCCTGATCCCGTGGGCGGGGCGTCCCTT
>Ga0315279_10001025_pt1 | contig 48564 bp, 44 predicted proteins | sample YL17G06_20_MG_FD_203694 | JGI IMG/M metagenome (GOLD analysis project Ga0315279, IMG submission 203694) | Sediment microbial communities from Yellowstone Lake, YNP, Wyoming, USA - YL17G06_20 | ecosystem: Environmental > Aquatic > Freshwater > Lake > Sediment | place: USA: Wyoming | collected...
GGGCCGAAAAAAACTCTTCCATGAGGCGCCTCGATTCCTTAATGACGGCTCGATAGTTCATCGCTCCTCCTTTTAGCCGGCATCCTGAATGGACGTCCGGACCTTGTCCATAAGGTCGGCCAAATGGGCCTGATCATAGCCCTGGACCGGAATGGGCGGTCGAAAGACGACGCGGATGCGTCCTTTCCTGACGAAAAAGCTCTTCTTGGGCATAATCTCGAACGTACCTTGGATGGCGACAGGGACGATCGGCGCGCCGCTTTCCAGGGCCAAAAAAAATCCTCCGCGTTTGAATCTTTGCAGGTTGCCGTCCAGGCTCCGCGTTCCTTCGGGGAAAATTAAAAAGGAATAGCCCTTGTCCCTCATCAGCCGGGCCGCACGCTCGATGCTCGCTTTGCCCCCTTTGATCCTTTTGCGGTCCACGGGAACGAACTCGACATGCCTCATCCCTGTGCCCACCACGGGAATGCGGAAGATTTCTTTTTTCAAGATCACCCGAACCGGGTGCGGAATGAGCATGAAAAGAAGCGGCCCGTCGATAAAGCTCAAGTGGTTGGGCATGAAAATATAGGCTTTTGTCCGGTCCACTTGCTCCAGCCCCGAGACATCCAGTCTGAGCCCTAATATTTTTCGCGAGAGACGCATCACTCCTTTGGCGATGGCCAACAACGGCTCGCGGATCTTTAATATCATGAAGACGATAAGAACCGGGGTGAGACAAATGACGATGACGACGTACAAGACAAAAAGAAGGAGGGTCCGGACCTTCATTGGCCGGAATTATACTATAAACATCTCGGGATTGTTAGCCGCTCCATTTCTGTGAAAGGAATAATGGGTTCAGTCACGGCAAATCGCCGCCCGTCCTCGCTCGAAAAATTCAACAATGAGATGTTTCGCTTCGCTCAACATGACAAGGATGCAAACAATAATGTGCTCGCCTTCGCCTGAATTATTTATAAATTGCGTCGTTTCCTCGAGAAGAGAATTCGGCGCCCGTTTACAAATTCACGACCGGGAGAGATAACGTAATTCATGAATAATTCAGGTTGGTAACATGCTTTGATTTTTTGCGAAACCCTGAAGTTGGTATGTGTGCCCAAAAAAAATGGGCGATACGAATCTCTTCGTATCGCCCAGGGCAAAGAGTCGAAGTCGGACGAGAAGCTTAGGTGCCGGAACCGGCGGAGCCGGATCTCGGACCACGGATGATCTGGCCGCTCAGGTTGATGATGTCATTATCGAAGGACGCTTGCGTCGAAAGATCGTATAGACCAGCTTCAGGGTTCGTTGCATTAAACGTCCAGCTTTCGATAGCACCGCCGCGTCCCCAAGAGCTGACTAAGAAATCATCCGCAGATGATCCCGACAGGCCATAGTTGCCGTCGACCGCCGTACCCGAAGTGTACACAAAATCCGTTCCCCATTGATCCTTGGTCGGCATGACCTTGATATAGATCGTGCCGGAGATGGCGGTCTTCAGAGCAGCGAGACCAGTGGCCGGGGGAATCGCTTTGTCCGTAATGTAATCCATGACGCACGTAGCGATGGTGCTGATGTCTTTCTGGGTCCCTCTCACCTTGGCTCTCTGCAGGGCGCCCATGGCATTGGGGATGAGCAGGGCGGCCAGGATGCCGATAATGGCCACGACGATGAGCAGCTCGATCAGGGTAAAGCCTTTTTCCTTCCGAAATTTAAACATTTAAAACCTCCTCTTTCCTTGTGGATTCTTTTTGCTTCCAACAAGGAGTTTTAATTTGCATAGCGCGTATATATATGCAAATTCCGTGCCAGACAAGAAAAAAATCTTATCTTACTGATAATAATGAAATTAATATTTTGTTCATCAAATATCTGCCAACAAATATTGGCATTTTATGTCACATAATGCCATTTATTGTCACTGCTGAGAGTATGATCTGGCGGTATTCTTTCCGTTCCTTTGCTCGATTCTCTTGAACGATCTGATCTTATATTTAGCCAAAAGGTATCTCAGGGACCGGTAGCTGATTCCCAGCAGTTCAGCCATTTTCCGCATATTGCCTCCGCCCATCTGGCCGGCTTCCTGAATATAGTTTTTGGCGACCTGGTCCAGGTAGTCCTCCAGAATGAATCCGGGCTGGATGGCGACCTGGCCGTCTTCCTTCGGCCGCGAATCCACGATCTCCGCGGGAAGACATCTGGCCGTGATTGTTTCTCGCTCCTCCACGGCCACGATCCGCTCGATGAGATTTTCAACCTCCCGGACGTTTCCCGGCCAGGGGTAGGCTTCCAGAAAAACGATAACTTCGGGTGTCAGCCTCTTCATCTTGCAGGCCACTTTCTCGCAGTGCTTTTGGAGAAAATGGTTCAACAGGAGCGGGATGTCTTGGGTCCGCTTCCGGAGCGGCGGCATCTCGAACGAGATGACGTTCAGGCGATAGAAGAGCTCTTCCCGGAACTTTCCCTCCTCGATTCGCTTCTTCAGGTCCTGATTGGTCGCGGCGATGATCCGGACATCGACCGGGATCTCATCGTTCCCGCCGACCCGCCGGACCGTCCGTTCCTGGAGGACGCGAAAGAGCTTCACCTGAGTCCAGGGCGACATCTCGCCCACTTCGTCCAAAAAAATCGTCCCGTCCTGGGCCGCCTCGAACATACCGCGCTTGTCGGCCACGGCCCCTGTGAACGCCCCTCTGACGTGGCCGAAGAGCTCACTCTCCAGCAGATTTTCGGGGAGGGCGGCGCAGTTGATCGAGACGAAGGCGCGGTCCCGGCGGCGGCTGAGGGCGTGGATGGCCCGGGCGGCCATTTCTTTTCCCGTTCCGCTCTCACCCGCGATGAGGACCGTTGAATCCGTGGTCGCCACCTTCTCGATCAAACCGAAGATCTCCCGCATCGCCTTGCTTTTCCCGATCATCTTTTCGAAGCTCGCTTCCTCCCGGAAGGTCTTTTTGAGGAGGATGTTTTCTTCGCGGAGCCTTCGTTCCTCGAGACCGCGGGCAACGAGGACCTTGAGCTCCTCGATGTCGAACGGTTTGACGACGTAGTCGAGCGCGCCGACCTTCAGCGCCTCAACGGCCTGTTTGACGCTGCCGTAGGCCGTGATCATGATGACCGGAGCAGTCGGGTTTCGCTTTTTCGCGTGCTTGAGGAGGTCCATGCCGTCGACCTGAGGCATTTTGATGTCGCAGATGAGGACATCAAAATCGCTCTGGTCGATGAGCTCAAAGACCTTCGGGGTGCCCGGGTTCGTTTTGACCTGGTAGCCCTCTTTTTTGAAGACGACGCCGAGAAGGTCCAGGATGCTTTTTTCGTCGTCAACGATCAGGATCGTTTCCATCCCCGTTCTCTCACCGCTGTTCGGCCTTTTTCGCGGGCTTTACCGGGCCTCACGGGGAGCGTGATCAGGATCTCCGTGCCCTGATGCTCCTTGGAAAAGACCCGGATCTTTCCTTCGTAGTCGTCCACGATTTTCTGGACGACGGCCAGCCCCAGACCCTGGCCGCCTTCGAACCGGGAGTAAAACGGCTCGAACATGCGCGCCTGCTCTTCGGCCGTCATGCCTTTGCCCGTGTCCGCAAAGCAGAGGCTCAGCCTGTCCTTGGCCTCGCGGACGATATTGATGGAGAGCTCCCCGCCCTCGGGCATAGCGTGCAGGGCGTTCCGCGTGAGGTTCCAAAAAACCTGTTTAAACTGGCCGGGATTGCCGTAAAAATCGGCCTTGGTCGTTTCGAAATTGCCTTTGACTGCGGTCCGCCCGTTGAGCTCACCGCTCATCTTGAGCATGGTCAGCGTTTCCCGCAGCATTTCGGCAAGGTCGAAGGTCATGAAGACATCCTTGCCGGGCGAAGCGAGGTTCAGGAACTGGTCGATCGATTCGGACACGCGGCGCGATTCACTGAGGACGATATTCATGAGCCTGGACTGCTCCGGATTCAGGGACAATTCGTTCTTGAGGACCTGGACCGAACCCGAGATCGCGGCGAGCGGGTTGCGGATCTCATGGGCAATGAGCGCCGACATCCGTCCGGCCGCGGCCTGGCGCTCTTTGATCTCGAGCTCCCGCTCGGCCACGGCCAGGGCCTCGCGCGCTTTTGTGAGACTCGAGGCCAGATGATTGACCAGGAAGGTGATGACGAAAAAAACGCCCCACGCCAGGAAGATCGTATAGAGCACAAGACCGATCGAGAGTTCCCGGAATTGGTCCTCGCGGAAATAGGGAATCAACCGGTAGTACATCCCGTCGGCAAGCACCCCGAAGAGGATCGCCGCCAGGGAAGCGGTCAGGTAGGCCGCCCGCCGCCCGAGCACGAGGCTGGCCGCCACGATCACGAAGATATAAAGAAAATGAAGGTTGCCGCTGATCCCGCCGGAGATGTAAACGAGCGCCGTGATCAGGAGAAGGTCGAAATGGATCTGCAGGTAAGCCTGGAAACGGTAGTGGGAATCCCAGCGGTAGAGCAGGAGATAGAAAATGCTCAAGACATAGGAGCCGATGATCAGGGAATAGAAGGGGCCGAGAGGAAGAAAGGAGACCGTGGACCACTGGATGACGACGGCGGCCACGACAAGAGTTGTGACAATGATCAGCCTCGAGAGGACGAGCGACTGGATACTGCTTTTGACGGTCTTCATTGGATTTGCGACATAAGGCTGAAGATCGGAAGATACATCGAAAGAATGAGCGTCCCGACGATCCCGCCGACGCCGATGAGCAGCATCGGCTCCATAACGGACAGCAGCGCGGCCACCGACGCCGAGACCTCGTCGTCATAGAAATCGGCGAGCTTGGTGAGCATCTGGTCGAGCGTTCCTGTGGCTTCGCCGACACTGATCATCTGGGACATCATGAAAGGGAACCGGCCTGTGGACTGGAAGCCCTGAGTCAGGCTCTTCCCTTCTGAGACCTGCTTGCGAACGTCCATGATGCTCTTCTCGATGATCACGTTGCCGGACGTCGACGCCGTGATCTTGAGGCTTTCGAGCATCGACACGCCTCCGGTGATCAGCGTGCTGAGCGTGCGGGTGACCCGGGATACCGCCACTTTCAACAACAGCTTTCCGAAAAGGGGCAATCTCAGGAGGAGGCGGTCCACCGCCCGCCGCCCCTGCTTGGTCTTCTTGAAATAGCGGAAGAGGAAGACGAAGGCGATCGTTCCCAAAAAGAGGTAGAGGATATAGCTCTGGAGGAAATCGCTCATTGTGACGACGGCCAGCGTCACGAACGGAAGCTTGGCTTCGAGCTCCTCGAAGATCGAGGCGAAGACGGGGATGACCTTCCACATCAGGAATACGGCGGTGAGGATGGAGAAAATGACGATGGCCGTCGGATAGACCATCGCCTGTTTGACTTGAGCCTTGAGTTTTACGGTTTTCTCAATATAATCCGCGAGACGCTGGAGCATGGTGTCGAGCGAGCCGCTCTGCTCGCCCGAGGCGACCAGGTTGCAGTACAGGTCGTCGAAGGCCTTGGGGAACTTCCGTTTGGCCTGGTTCAGGCTGGAGCCGGCCTCGACGTCTTCCCGAACGCTGACGATGACTTTTCGGAAATATTTATTCTTCGTCTGCTCGGCGAGGATGCTCAGGCTCTGGATCAGCGGCAGCTCGGCGTCGATCAAGACCGAAAGCTGGCGGCTATAAACGGCCAGATCCTTAAGCTTGATCTTTTCCCGCTTCAAGAACGAAATCTTGAACGGCTCTTTCTTCGGCGTGACGGCGGACACCGCGATCTGCTCTTTTTGAAGGATGCGGGCCAGTTCCTGGCGGGAACCGGCCACGCGCTCTCCGCTGACGGCATCCCCGTATCGGTTTCGTCCTTTCCAGACAAATACGGCCATGTTCGGTCCTCTTATTTTTTGACGTTCTGACCGATGCTGAACGACGTCGGCTTGAACACTTCCTTTCTCTGGAGGATGTCGGCCAGTTCTTCGGGAAAGGACGTGACGGCCATGGCCGTCTCGAAGGAGATGAGCTTATTGAAGTAAAGACTGGCCAGGGACTGGTTGAACGTCTGCATACCGAACTTCTCCTGGCCGAGCTGCATCGCGGAATAGATCTGGTGGATCTTGTTCTCGCGGATCAGGTTCCGGATAGCCGGGTTCGGAATGAGAATTTCCATGGCGAGCACCCGGCCTTTCCCGTCGGCCCGCGGCAAGAGGGCCTGGGTGAGCACGGCTTCCAAGCTCATGGAAAGCATGATCCGGGCTTGGGTTTGATACTGGGGCGGAAAGATATCCACGATCCGAGAGATCGTTTCCGAGGCGGAATTCGTGTGGAGCGTCGAAAAGGTCAGATGCCCGGTCTCGGCCACCCGGAGCGACGCCTCGACGGTCTCCTGGTCGCGCATTTCGCCGACGAGGACGACATCGGGATCCTCGCGCAGGACCGAGCGCAGGGCGTTCGCATAGGATAGCGTGTCCACATAAAGCTCCCGCTGGTTGATCAGGGCCAACTTTGGCGTGAAGAAATATTCGATGGGGTCCTCGATCGTCACGATATGGACGGCCCGCTCGACATTGATATGGTCAATCATGCAGGCCAGGGTCGTCGACTTTCCGCAGCCGGTCGGCCCGGTGACCAGGATCAGTCCGCGCGGCAGGTAACAAAGCTGGGTCACCCGATGCGGAATTCCCAGCTTTTGGAAGCTCCACATCGTGGGGAGGAACCTCCGGATGGCTGCCGCGACGGCCCCTTTTTGCATGAAGACGTTGGCCCGGAACCGTCCCAGTTCCTTGATCCCGAAGGAAAAGTCCAATTCCAGCTTTTCTTCGAACATCTTCTTCTGTTTGTCCGTCAGGATGCTGTAGATGATCTGTTTGGTCTCGGTCGGGGTGAGCGGCGGATGGTCGATCGATTTGAGCGTGCCGTGGACCCGGATCCGCGGCGGGATATGAGTCGTAATATGCAGATCGCTGGCGTCGGCATCGACCGTTATCTTCAGCAAATCTTGAATCGCAAGCGTCATCGCCCTTCTCCTAGTCTTTGATCGTTTCTCTCAGGACTTCCTCGAGGGTCGTGATGCCGGCCTTGATCTTGATCAACCCGCTCCGGCGGAGCGTGATCATCCCCTGCTCCATGGCCATATTCTTGATCTCCTTGGCCTGGGCTCTGGTGAGGATGAGATCCCGGATTTCGGCCGTGATTTCCATGGCCTCGAATAAAGCTGTCCGGCCTTTATAGCCGGTGCCGTTGCAGACGTCGCAGCCCCTGGCCTGGAGGATGGTCGCAGATTCGGCTTCTTCGGGGGAGAACCCGATCTCGATAAGCGTTTTAGCCGGAATTTTCTGCGGCTGGCCGCACTTTTTGCAGATGCGCCGGACCAGCCGCTGGGCGGCGATGAGGATCACCGAATCGGCGATGAGAAACGGCTCGACATTCATGTTCATCAGCCGGTGGATCGTGCTCGCCGAATCGTTGGTATGGATCGTCGAAAAAACGAGATGCCCCGTCAGGGCGGCCTTGATGGCGATGTCCACCGTTTCATAATCGCGCATCTCGCCGATAAGCATGATGTCCGGATCTTGCCTCAGGAAGGCCCGCAGCGATGTGGCGAAATTCAGTTCAATCTCCTCTCTGATATTGACCTGGTTGATGCCGGCGATATAGAACTCGACCGGGTCCTCGGCGGTGATGATATTCTTTTCGACCGAGTTCAGCGTAGAAACGGCCGAATAGAGGGTGCTGGTCTTGCCGCTGCCTGTAGGCCCCGTGACGAGGATGATCCCCCACGGCCGGGCGATGGCCTTCTTGAAGAGTGCGAGCGTCTCCGGCTCGAAGCCGAGCTTGCTCAGGTCGATGTTGAGCAATTCCCGGTCGAGGATGCGGGCGACGATCTTCTCGCCAAAGATCGTCGGGAGCGAAGAGACACGCATGTCTACGTCTTTGCGGCCGTCCATTTTGAGCTTGACCCGCATTTTGATCCGGCCGTCCTGGGGCAGCCGTTTTTCGGCGATGTCCATATTCGACAGGATTTTGACCCGCGAGATCACGGGATCTTTGAACTTCATTGGAAGGCTCATGGTCTCATAGAGCAAGCCGTCGATCCGTTGCCGCACCCGGAACGATTTCTCGTACGGCTCGAAATGAACGTCGCTCGCGCCCTTTTTGATGGCTTCGACAAAGATGTTGTTCACCATGGTGATCATGGGCGCTTCGTCCAGGGGCGGCTCGGTATCCGTGACGTCGTACTCCTCTTTGCCTTCTTCAACGATCGTAATCTTGGCATCTTCGGCCAGCTCGATTTCCTCGGTGCTTTTTTTCAGGCGCACCGCGCCCGAGACGCCGTAGTACTTGCTGATGGCGCTCACGATCCCGTTTTCCGCGGCGATGACGGGCTGGATGCTGAGGCCTGTCCGGAATCGGATGTCCTCGATGACATCCAGGTCGGTCGGATCCATCATGGCCAGGGTGAGGAAGGACCGGATCCGGTGGACGGGCATGATCATATGTATTTTGGCCGTATCCGACTTGATCAGGTTGAGGACATCGGGAGAGACCTCGAACTGGTCGAGGTCGATATATGGATACCCCAATTGACGGCTTAAGCCATGGGCCATTTCTTCGCCGGTCACAAAGCCAAGGGCGATGATGGCGCTTCCCAGAGACACATCGTGCTTTTTTTGGAAATTCTGGGCAGACTTGAGCTCGTCGGCTGTTATGATCTTTTCCCGTACTAGAAGCTCACCGAGAGTCGAAGCCATTTTTATTCCTTTATCCTTTTATCCTTAATAATCTAGTTGATTTGACAATTATTGTCAATTTTTTTCTCTATCAGTAAAAGACGCCTGGCCTTCCAATTTTTTCTCTTCGCCTTTCCACAATAAATATTCTCAGGTTAAGATTCACCGAAGATAATCGCCGAAGTGACATTTTTGGTCAATCGCCAGGAAAGAGCATTCCCACGGTGATTTTTTCCCATCCGACCCCACCTTTAAAGGCTAATTGCCAAAATATATCAATTTTTCAATTTATCTTGGGAATTTCCGACTCAATAAGTGGGTAAAGATCTTGTGGACTAGAACTATGCAAATTTTCCGGCCTGACCTGGAACGCAAGAAGGGCGACAGGATGCTAAACGAGGAAATCTACTGCTTTCTTATCAAAAAGGCCAATGACGGGATCGCCATCGTCCAGGAGGGCCGTTTCCAGTACGCCAACCCGCGCCTCCAGAAAATTGTCGGCTATTCGATGGAGGAACTGTCCCGCCTGCCTTTCAACGCCGTCATCGCGACAGCGGACCTGAACAGCATGGTCGAGATGCAAAACCGGCGAATCTGGGGAGAAGACATCCCGCTCGTCGTCGAATCGTCCCTTACAAACAAAGAGGGCCGCGTTGTGTTCGTCGAGCTCACCGCTGGCCTTATTTCGCATGAGGGGAAACCGGCCGACTTGGTGATTATCCACGACATCACGCCCCGCAAGCAGGCCGAGGAAGTGCTCAACCAAACGCTCGAAAAATTGCGCAAGGCCATGGGAGCAACCATCCAGGCCATCACCCTGACGGTCGAGATGCGCGATCCTTACACGGCCGGACACCAGCGCCGCGTGTCCGACCTCGCCCGGGCAATCGCCGATCGTCTCGGCTTTTCCACAGAAAAGATCGACGCCATCCGCATGGCGGCATCCATTCATGACCTCGGCAAAATCTCCATCCCGAGCGAGATTCTGAGCAAACCTGGAAAGCTCAACGAGACCGAATACACGCTGGTCAAGACCCATCCTCAAGTCGGCTATAACATTCTCAATCAGATCGAATTCCCCTGGCCCATTGCCCAGATCATCCTCCAACACCATGAGCGGATCAACGGCTCGGGTTACCCGCAGAAACTCAAGGGTCGCCAGATCATGATCGAGGCCAGGATTCTCGGCGTGGTCGACGTCGTCGAGGCCATGGTCTCCCACCGGCCGTACCGGACCGCCATCGCATTGGACAAGGCCCTCGAGGAGATCCGGAGGAACCGCGGGAGCCTGTATGACCCGGAGATCGTGGACATATGCCTGAACCTTTTCCACCACCAGGGCTACGAATTCAAATAGAGTGCCTTGACTATCAACTAATCTGAATTATTCATGAATTACGTTATCTCTCCAGGTCGCGAATTTGCAGACGGGCGCTGAATTCGGGGACATGACCCAAATTCTCCGGAATTTGGGATCGTGTCCCCCTCGTCTTGAATTCGGCGCCATCTGCAAATTCTCTTCTCGAGGAAACGACGAAATTTATGAATAATTCAGTCTAAGCGCCTCCCTCACAAGACTTTTTATCTATCCAATTTAATATCCAAAAAGCAGGCTGCGGGATAGACAAACTTAAACTCAACCCTGAGGAGATCTATTGAAAGGAAAGAAATAAGGAACGCGCCTGGAGAGATTCGAACTCCCGACCTTTGGAGTCGGAGGGAGGCCGATGAACCCTTCTTATTACAGGATGTCCTCTCCCCCTCCCTTTGCCTTTGTCAATTGCCGATATTTATTCCCCGCTTTGATTGCCAGAATTGCGGCGATCAGGTTCGCTCCAACACATACCAACATCAAGATCGCCTCTGCAGAAAACCCTTCGTAGTTCTGTAGGTAATATACGGCACCATCAAACACCATAAAGTCATGTAAAAATATGAGGGCCGCCGCAAGATAAAGGAGTCCGCTGATAATTCCGCTGATAATTCTGCCGCCACGCCGACTCAAAATGACAACAGCCAGCAAAACAACGGCCGCAATCAATTGGATTTCAAAAAACATTTTGGAAGAACTATCGACGCCTTCGGCAATCGCCTCCGAATGCGCAGCCAGCCGAGGCACGAACAATAAGGCCCACAAAGCGGTTACTCCGATAACGATTGCGGTTGCGGCATATACTATGCGTTGTAAGGAAATATCTTTGGCCATCGCAGATCCCTCCTTCAATGCTAATCACCAGTTTATACCAAAATGCCTCACCGCGCAATATGGTGAAGAGATCCAGCCCGTATGAAAATACTCTGTTAGACAGCGCTACCCAGAAGTCAGCCGCTCATACCGCTTAATCCTCCTCCTCATCGTGTGGACAAATTGAGGACAAAATCGCTAAAAAAGGCTCAGTTTTACTTACTCAGGCTAAAAAACAAAATCAAGCTAAATGACAGAAAAATCAGGGGAAAAGGGAGCGCGCCTGGAGAGATTCGAACTCCCGACCCTCTGCTTAGAAGGCAGATGCTCTATCCACCTGAGCTACAGGCGCATCATGTCCATCGCCTTGGGGACAATCGGGGAGGTCGGATTTGAACCGACGACCTCTTGCTCCCAAGGCAAGCGCGCTAACCAGGCTGCGCCACTCCCCGCGAATCGACGACTAAAGGAACTATGCCAAAAAGAACGTCCCTTGGTTCAAGAGCTTGATCATGTTAACAAAAGCCTCGAAGGAATGTCAATTTGAGGAGCTAGAAGACGTTTTTACCTTTTTAAACCCTTTTCTATCTGAGACCTGGCGATTTTGACGACGATCGGCCGGCCGTGGGGGCAAAGCGATGGGTTGGCCGTCATAAAAAGCTCTTGAACGAGAAAATCCATCTTTTCCCTCGGCAGCGGTTGGCCGGCTTTGATCGCTGTTTTGCAGGCCATCGTCGCCAGGAGCCTCTCCTTCTTGCTCTCCGACAGGCTCTCCTTCATCTCTTCGAGGAGCGACAGAAGGGCGGATAGGGCCTCCTCGGGTTTGAAAATATCGGGGTACTCCCGAAGGGCATAGCTCCGGCCGCCCATGGCTTCGACGCGGAATCCAGATCCCTGAAGCATCTCTTGGTTGGCCTCGAGGCTCAACGCCTGCGAAGGCGAAAGGTCGAAGAGGAGCGGGATGAGGCTCATCTTCACCGGCCACTTTTTTTGGCGGTCGATGTCCGCATATTTTTCGAACAGGACCCGCTCATGGGCGTTGTGCTGATCGATGATAAGGAGACCGTCTGCATCTTCAGCCACGATGTATGCGTTCGCGAACTGGCCCAAAATACGGCGCACTGGCCCTAGCCCCGGTTCAGCCGAAGGAATACCCGTGATGGCAAGGAGAGGATGTTCGAACCGCGTCTCTCCCTCGGCAACCTTGAAGGGGATTCCGACGTCGATCTGTTCGGCCAGCCTGGTTCCGGGAATCCCGGGAGACACGGCCGAAATCTCCTTGATTCCGCCGACTTTGTTCCGGGCCGTTTCGATGCTTCGAAGCACGAGCTGAAAGACCGACGACGATTGGCGAAACCGGACTTCGGCCTTGGCCGGATGAACGTTCACGTCCACGTCCTCATAGGGCACAGTCAAAAAGAAAAACGCTTCGGGCGAAAGGTCTTTTTCCAGGATCCCCCTGTAAGCCTGGTTCAAGGCAGAGGATAGAATCTTATCCCGGACGGGGCGCAGATTCACGAAAAAAAACTGGCGTGTCCGATCCGGTCTTCCTCCCGGCGGAAGGGACGAAAAGCCGAAAAGGCGGCCGCCGCTTTCGGTGTGATCGATTTCGATCAACCTGTCCAGCAGGGATCTTCCATAGAGCTGAAAGATCCGCTCTTTGAGGCTTCCGACCGGCGGACAACTCAGGATGTTTCGGGAGCCGTGGTCGAGCGTGAGCCGGAGATGGGGATAGGCCAGGGCCACATTCGTCAGGTAATTGACGATCTGACCGAGTTCGGACTGGTCGCCGCGCAGGAACTTCTGACGCGCCGGAAGGTTAAAGAAAAGGTCACGGACTTCGATCGTCGTCCCGCGAGGAAAAGCGATGTCTCTGACGGACAGCACGTCCTCGCCCTCGCGCGCGACCTCGGTCCCGGGAGCGGCCGCGCCTTCCGATGTCTTGAGCGTCAGGCGGGAAACGGAGGAGATGCTCGGCAGGGCCTCGCCGCGGAATCCGAGCGTGGAAATGGCGAGGAGGTCCTCCTCCTTAGAGATCTTGCTCGTCGAATGCCGGATGAAGCACTGCCCGGCGTCCTCGCGGCTCATCCCCTGGCCGTCGTCCCGGACGCGGATGAGCTTTTTCCCGCCGGCGAGGAGCTCGACCCTGATATCCATTGCGTCCGCGTCCAAGGAATTTTCGACCAGTTCTTTAACCACGGACGCGGGCCGCTCGATGACTTCGCCGGCCGCGATCTTCTGGGAAATCTCGGGCGGAAGGATGGCTATGCGTTTCATCCGACTTCTTTCATTGTTCAAATCCTCCCTAGGCCCCTCTTTTCTATAGAGGGAGAGGGGGGACTATTTCTCCATTGGTTTCTCTGTCCGCGACCTTTGTGATCTTGACTTTGACCGCGTCCCCCTCGCCGGCGGCGCATAAAGGAACGCGGACATCGATATAATTCGCGGTCAGGACCTCGGCTCCACGATCATCCTTCTGGATGACGATGCCGTCGAGAACCTCGCTCGTAAAACTCCTCCGGAACGCGGTGTTTTTCCGCTTCGAGATCTTTCTCAAGCACGATGCTCTCCCCTTTTTCGTTTTTTCGTCCACAGGCTTCCAGCCGGACGCCACCGTTCCTGGCCGCGGCGAATACGAGAACACGTGGAAATAGGAGAGCGGCGATCCGTCGAGGAAATCCTCGGTCGCCCGAAAATCCTCGTCCGTCTCGTCGGGAAATCCGACGATGATATCGGCGCCCAACGAGGCCGAGGGAGATCTCCCGCAGAGATAGGCCATGATCTCCCGGTATTCCGAAATCGTGCTCGTCCGGCCCATGGCCTCTAAAATGCGCTCCGATCCGTGCTGCAGGGAGAGGTGAAAATGAGGGCAGATCTTGGACGAAGTCGCCAAATGCTCAAGAAGCGGCCGGGGCAGCAGCCGGGGATCGAGCGAGCTCAAGCGGACCTTGAATTCGCCGGACATGCGTTCAACCTCCCCCAGCAATTCCAAGAGAGAGGATCTCGGCGTCAGATCATGACCATAAGAGCACAGATGGATACCGGTCAGGACGATCTCTTTGAATCCCTGGCTTTCGAAGCGTTCGATCCGGCTGAGGGCCTCGACTTTCGGAAGGCTGGCGCTCTTTCCCCGAACCTTGGGAATAATGCAAAAGGTGCACGCCCTGCTGCATCCGTCCTGGACTTTAAGAAGGGCCCGGGACCGGAACGAACGAATATCAATCCCCGTGGCGGCTTCGGCTTGAGGGAAAAGCCGCTCCGGCAAGGAAGCTTTCTCGCTGTTGGGGATGACCTTCCAGACGCCGGGGATCATATCAAACTCCCGGGGATTCCGCTCTGCGAGGCATCCCGCAACGACGACCCGGGCCCGCGGATTTTCCCGGAGGACCTTCCGGATGAACTTCCGCGCGTCGCGGTCAGCGCGACCGGTCAGCGTGCAGGTATTGACAATGACGAGATCGCCCAGCCCGGAATCCTGCTCAAGCCGCAGCCCGCGTCTCTGGAATCCCTCGGCCCATTCGAACGACTCGGCCTGGTTGACGCGGCATCCGAAATTCTGGATCGAGAACGAGTTCATCAAACCTCACAGCGTCTTCTTGAGCTTTTCGGAATCGGCTTCCACTTGAGACGCCATTTTTTTCTTGTGTTCAAGAAGCTTTTTGCGAAGGGCGGGTTTTTTCAGGCTCAGGATCTCGACCGCGAGCAGCGCCGCGTTCGCCGCGCCCGTCTTTCCCGTGCCCATCGTCGCCACAGGGACGCCCTTGGGCATTTGGACGATCGAGAGGAGGGCATCCAGCCCGCCCAGCCCGCCGCTCTCCACGGGAACGCCGATGACCGGCCGGACCGTGTGCGCGGCCACGACGCCGGCGAGGTGGGCGGCCTTGCCCGCCACAGCGATGAACACTTCCGCGCCTTCGTCTTCGAACTTGCGGACAAGCTTCAGCGTCCGCTCGGGCGAGCGGTGGGCCGAGGAGATTTCGAGCGCGAACGGTATATCAAACTTCCTGAGGGTCTCGATCGCGTTTTTGACGATATCGAAATCGGATTCGCTGCCGATGAAAATCACGACATCCATGGTGCCTCCTTTGAATTATGCCCCCATGCGGGCGGTGCCAATGTCGCGGCGGTAATGCATGCCGTCGAACCGGATGAGGCCGACGGCGTCATAGATTGTCTTCCTGGCGTCAGCGATTGTCGCTCCCGTCCCGCAGACACCGAGCACGCGGCCGCCGCTGGTGAGGTATTGCCCATTCTCGTATTTCGTTCCGGCATGGAAGACCGTGATGCCGGGGATCCCCATCACATCCTCCAATCCCGTGATCACTTTGCCTTTCTCATAAGGCCCCGGATATCCGCCCGAGGCAAGAATGACACAGGCCGAGGCGCCCGCGTTCCACCTGACCTCCTCGATCCGGACATTCCCTTCGATCGCCGAGATCAGGATGTCCACCAGGTCGCTTTCGAGGCGGAGCATCTGCGGCTGTGTTTCGGGATCGCCGAAGCGGCAGTTATATTCGAGCACTTTGGGCCCTTCGCTTGTCAGCATCAGGCCGGCGTAGAGCGCGCCTTTGTATGTCCGGCCTTCCTCGTCCATCCGGGCAATTGTCGGTCGGATGATCGTCCGCATGACCTCGTCGAAGAGTCCTGGCGTGAGGAACGGCGAGGGTGAGATCGTGCCCATGCCGCCCGTATTCGGACCTTTGTCGCCGTCGAAAACGGTCTTGTGGTCCATGGTGGTCACAAGGGGGAGGGCTTTTTTGCCATCCGAAATGATGATGAACGAAACTTCTTTGCCGCGCAGAAACTCCTCGATGAGGACCCTCCTTCCGGCGTCTCCGAACTGCCGATCGATCATGACGGATCTAACCGCCTGCTCGGCCTCGTCGAGACTTTCACAGATGATGACGCCCTTGCCGGCGGCCAAGCCGTCGGCTTTGACGACGACGGGAAATCCGAACTCATCGGACCTCAGGATGGCCAGGGCCTCTTCCGGAAATTCCGTGATCCTGAACCGCCCCGTCGGGATCTTGTGGCGGGCCATGAACTGCTTGGCGAAGACCTTGCTCGCTTCGAGCTCGGCCGCTTTTTGGCTCGGGCCAAAAATGCGCAATCCGCGTCTCTCGAATTCATCGACGATGCCCAGCGAGAGGGGAATCTCCGGCCCGACGACGGCCAGGTCAATCCTCTCCCGCGCCGCGAAACCAGCCAAGCCGGCAATGTCCGTATCGCTCACGGCGACATTCTCCGCGACGAGCCGCGTGCCGCCGTTGCCGGGCGCACAATAGAGCTTTTCGACGAGCGGGCTCTTGGCGATCTTCCAGGCGATCGCGTGTTCCCGACCGCCCGATCCGACGATGAGGACTTTCATATGCGTTTCACCTCAATTTCTGCCGCCCCCTTTTCTAAAGGGGGATGAGAGCGGATGACTCATATCAATTTCTCCAAGTTTTCTGCGAACCGGGCGGCGAAATCGGGATAGGGAAAAACCGTCGAGATGATCCGCGCGGCCAGGGGAATCGCGTCCTCTGCCGGCAGGCAGTAGCCCATCTCGAGGAAATTCTGCCGGTACTTTTTAACCGCATCCTTTACCTTCTTATTCCGGATGACGACGTCCGCGAGGTAGCCGGCGAGCTCATCGAAATGCTTTTCCTTCATGCCGAAGCGCGTCATCTCCTGGACGCCCATGCGGATCCCGCTCGATTCGAGGAAGGTCTCGTCGTCCGGGAGGGCCTGGTAATTGACCACGATGTTGTTCTCTTCGAGGCGCCGGGCGATGGCCATACCGGAACCGAAGGCCTTGACGCGAATGAGGACCTGATGGGTTTCAGTGAACCCGTCCTTCTCGTCGCCCTCGACCGGAACGCCCTTCCCCTTGAGGGCTCTGGCGAACGCCTTGGCATTGGCCCGCACCTGTGCCTGATATTCTGTTTTGAACTCATTCATCTCGTAAGCCGCCATGAGCAGGCCGAGGAGCGTGCCGAGGTGATGGTTGCTCGTCGAGCCGGGGAAAGCGCGGGCCCGGATGTCGAGCCACAAGTTCCGGAGCCGACTCTCTTTCGGAAAGCGGCCGGCGATCACACCGCGCTGGGTTCCGAAGTACGTCTTGTGGGTGCTGCCCGTGACAATGTCGGCCCCTTCTTGAAGTGCAGGCTGGAAGGCGCCATAAAGCCCCAGGACATGGGCCATATCGTACATCAGCACCGGCCGCCGGTTCCAGGTCCTGACAATGTCGGCGACAGGCTTGACCGGCTCCTGGCAGATAAACATGCTCTTGCCGAAGATGATGAGCTCGGGCTTGTGCCGGTCGAGGAGGTCGGCCAGCGCGGCCACGTCGGGCTTGTACGGGTTGTCCTTGAGCAGCGGAAGGTGGACGACATTCTCCTTGCCCGTCGCCGGATCTTCCTCGACGAAATTGAACAGCGCGCCCATGGGCTGCGAGCTCAGATGCCCGCCCTTGGTCAGGTCGTTGTTCATGACCAGTTTCATCCGCCGGCTCGGCTGGCCCTCGGCCTTGCCGCGATTGAGGAACTTGACCATGCCTTTGAACACGACTTCGTTCGCCATCTGGCCGCTCACCGGCCGGAGCTCGACGTCCGTGCAGTCGAAATACTTCGCGAGCTCGCGCTGGGCTTCGATCTCCACGTCGCGGATGAAATCGATGCCCTGGTAGAAATAGACCTCTTCGCCCTTCATCGCCCGGTGCTCGGCGTAGCGGCCCGCGGGATCGGAGATCTCGCCCATCTTGACGAGGAGCGAGGGCGTGGACTCGGACGGGATGAGGTTGAACGATTCCTTCTGCCGCCAGGTATTGTTGCGCTCCACCCTTTCGCAGAGGGCTTGAATCTTTTCCTGGAATGATGACATTGTCGTGGTCTCCTGAAATATGTTAAGGCTTAAAATGACGTTCTTCGAGCTCTTTGATTTTGTCCACCCGCCTCGCGTGGCGCCCGCCTTCGAACGGCGTGTCCAGCCAGATCCGGACGATCCGCAAAGCGTCTTCCAGGGCGAGCACCCGGCCGCCGAGCGTCAGGCAATTCGAATCGTTGTGCTTGCGGCTCATCTCGGCCGTGTAAGCGTTCCAGCAGGGAGTGGCCCGGATGCCCTTGAACTTGTTGGCCGCGAGGGCCATGCCCATGCCGGTGCCGCAGACGAGGATCGCCCCGTCGAAGGCGCCGGCGAGGACGTCCGTCACCGCTTTAGCCGCGAAATCGACATAGTCCACGGACTCATTCGGCCCGCAGCCGAAATCTTTGAATTCGATGGCCTGCTCGGCAAGATACCGGCCGACGCCCGCTTTCAGTTCATATCCGGCATGATCAGAAGCCAGTGCAATCTTCATCCGCGCCCCCTAAAATGATCTGGATCCTCTTTGCCTCTTTCCTGCCGGGAGAGGATAAAGGCGAGAGGGATTCTTTTCATTTCCACCCTCTCCCCACCCTCTCCCCTCAAAGGAGAGGGTTTTTGTCCAGCCCGGCTCAATTAATGAATTTCGCGGCTTCGGGCATCACCTGAAGGGCCTTAAGGATGACCTGATCGTTCAGCTCGTAAGCCCTCCAGCCTTCTTCGAGGCTCCAGATGGCCGAGGCCATTTCCCGCTCCAGTTCGCGCTTGATCTCACCCTCGGCCTCTTTGAACTTCTTAGGGTCATAGTTGAGTTTGTTGGCTAGGAGAAATTCTTTGAAATCCTCGAGCACGACGGCATCGACGATGAAGCTCTTCCCGATCTGGATCTTGCCCTGGGAAACCGAAGGCTGGCCTTGGCCCTCCTGCGGGAAGACGAAATTTTTCGAAAGCGGCGTCTGGTGGCCGTGGAACTTCCGGGCGAAGGTGAAGAACGCGCCCTGGAAGCGCAGCTGGGCCGTATAGATTTGAAGTTCGAACTTGACTTCATAATCCGGCGTGATGCCGCCCTCGCCCAGGACCTTCCGGCCTTTGTCTGTGTATTTCACTTCCCTCGGTCTGTCGGGCGTGATCTTGTTGTCCAGGATGTAATCGTCGAAACGGCTGTAATCGCGCTGGATGCAGCGGCCGCTCGGCGTGTAATATTTGGCGACCGTCAGGGCCACGGCCATATTCGGGGCAAGGCGGAACATCGTTTGGACCAGGCCTTTTCCAAAGGAATCTTCGCCGATGATAAGGCCTCGGTCATGGTCCATGATGGCGCCGGCCACGATCTCCGAGGCGCTGGCGCTGCCCTGGTTGATGAGGACGATGACCGGCATCTTTTCATACTGGTTATCGCGCTCAGCGAAATAGTCCCGGTCATACGTGCGGTTCCGGCCTTTGACGGAAACGATGCGGCTCCCTTTGGCCAGAAACTCGTCCGAGACGTCAATAGCGGGGAACAACGCCCCGCCGGGATTGCTCCTCAGGTCAAGGATCAGACTCTTCATCCCCTGTTTCGTCAGGGACTCCATTTTCTGCGCAAATTCTTCGGTCGTGTTCTCGGCGAAATTGCGGATGAAGATATAGCCGACGCCCTCCGGGAGGAGGAAGGCATACGGAACGCTGTAAAGCGGGATCTCTTCGCGCGTGATCGTCAGCTCGAGGGACCTCTCCAGCCCTTCCCGGGCGATGGTGATGTTGACCTTCGTTCCTTTGGGCCCGCGGAGCTTGTCAACGGCGTCCTGGGAGGAGATGGGCTTCGTGCTTTCGCCGTTGATATGGGTGATGACATCTCCCGACTGAACTCCCAACCGCCAGGACGGTCCGCCCTCGATCGGAGAGATCACGACCAAACGGTCTTCCTGCTTCTGGATCTGGGTGCCGATTCCGTAGTACTTTCCCTTCTGCTCCTCGAACGTCCGGGAAAAATTGTCGGGGTCAAGGAAGTAGGAGTGCGGGTCGAGGGTTTGGAGCATGCCTCTGATCGATTCCTGCATCATCTTGTCAGTGTCTATATGCTTGTAGTAGTTCTGTTCAATGATGGCCGCCATGGAGGCGAGCTTTTCGAGGGACTGGTCCCAAATCTCTTCGTCCCGGGCCCCGAGATGGACGAGGCCCACGACGAAGATAAGAACAACTAGGATCTTTCTCTTCATGTCCGTCAAATGAAAGATGATTCTACCAAAGGGGGGACGCAAAGTAAAGGAGGAGGAGGGCTCCTTGACTTATCCCAGGCGAAGGACTATATTTCGAGGAGCATCGAGGTAAAAGACAGGGAACATGTTCGGAAGTATCGGCTTGCCGGAAATGCTCCTGATCCTGGCCGTTGCCCTGATCGTATTCGGGCCAAAGAAGCTGCCGGAAGTGGGGCGGTCTCTCGGAAAAGCCCTCCGGGAGTTTAAAAAATCCACAGAAGAAATTAAGAGCAAGCTCGAAGAGCAGATCAACGCCGAGGAATTCAAGGATATCCAGACCGACATCAAGGACATCAAAAAGGACCTGAATGGGGATGAGGAAGGCAAGAAAATCTCCTGACGAGATGACCTTCCTTGAACATCTCGAAGATCTCCGCAAGAGAATCATAAATTCCCTGATCGCGATCGTCATCGCCGTCATCCCGAGCGCTATTTACGCCAGCGATATCTATGACATCCTGGCCAAGCCGATCAACAAATATCTGCCCGAAGGGCAAAAGATGGCCTTTTTGAAGCTCCCCTCGCCGTTCATGCTCTACATGAAGGTCTCCTTTCTTACCGCGGCTTTTATCGCCGCGCCATTCATTTTTCTCCAGATTTGGTATTTTATCGCGCCGGGCCTTTACCAGAAAGAAAAGAAATATGTTTGGCCTTTCGTCGCCTTCACGACCTCCTTTTTTATTCTGGGAGCTCTATTCGGCTATTTCGTCGTCTTCCCCTATGCTGTCCGCTTCTTTCTCCAAATCGGCCAGAAATTCCAGGCCGTGATCACGGTCGAAGAATATTTCAGTTTGATCCTGAAATTGCTCCTGGGAATCGGCGTTGTTTTCGAGACTCCCACATTGATTTTCTTCCTTTCCCGGATGGGCCTCGTTACCTCGAGATGGATGCTCAAAAATTTCAAGTACGCCGTGCTCGTCATTTTCATCATTGCCGCCGTCATCACGCCGACGCCCGATATGATCACCCAAAGCATCCTGGCCCTGCCGATGCTGGCCCTCTACAGCTTCAGCATCCTGATCGCCTTCCTCTTCGGAAAAGAGCGGAAGACGCGGAGAGCGCAAAAAAGGGGAACGGACAAAACAGAGGCCGACCTGGCCGGATGATAAAGAATGAGAAAAGATCTTAAATTTGTGATATTAAATCCCCTGCCCCTTTACATAATAAAAGGGGATTAAGATGTCGGCCGTCGCGAGGAGCGAAGCGATGTGGCGATCTGACCCACAGGGTCATCCTGAGCGAAGCGAAGGATTTCGTATGTCCCACCCGGGATTGAGGGGGATCCCTCGCTTTGCTCGGGAAGATTCTTGGACTCGGATTGCGACACTCACTCCGTTCACTGGCAATGACAACATGAATGTAACCACATGGAAAAAAAGACATATCGCTTCATCGGTCTGACCGGCACGAACGGCGCGGGCAAAGGCGAGGCCGCTGCGTTTTTCATAAAAAAGGGCTACGCCTATTTTTCTTTATCGGACGTCATCCGGGAAAAGCTTAAAGAGGAAGGCCTGGAGGTCAGCCGCGACAACTTGATCCGGAAAGGCAACGACCTCCGCAAAAAGGGCGGACCCGATATTCTGGCGAGACTCATCATGGAAAAGGTCCGCGACAGGGCCGTGATCGACAGCATCCGAAACCCGAAGGAAGTGGAATATTTGAAAGGACAAGCGGGATTTATTCTTCTCGCCCTCGTGGCTCCCGCCGCCCTGCGGTTCGAGAGGGTTCAAAAGCGCGGCCGGAACGAGTCAGCCTCGACGCTTGACGCATTCATCAAGAAAGAGGCTCAAGAAAGAAGCGACAATCCCGACGCCCAGCAGCTCGACCGGTGCCTGGCCATGGCTGACCGGACCATCGTCAACGATGGGAGCCTCGAGGAGCTGCACCGCAAACTGGAGGAACTCCTATGACCGCCCCACGCATTTCGAAGGACGGATATTATCTCGGCATCGCCAAGGAGGTCGCCCGCCGAAGCACCTGCTTCCGCCGCTCGATCGGGGCCATCATTGTTCGCCATGACCAGATCATATCCACGGGCTATGTCGGCGCACCGCGGAAGACCCGCGACAGCATGGAGCACGGCTTCTGTCTGCGCGACCGGCTCAACATCCCCCACGGCCAGCGCTACGAGCTCTGCCGCAGCGTCCATGCCGAACAGAACGCCATCATCAACGCCGCGCGCGCCGGCGTGAGCCTCCTCGGCGGGGATATGTATATCTTCGGATCGTCCCCAGAGAGCGGCGCCGCCATTAGCGCCTTCCCCTGCTTCATCTGCAAGAAGATGATCATCAACGCCGGGTTGAACCGTGTTATCTGCTCGACGGCGGACGGGAAGCACCTGGTCTTCACGGTAGAGGATTGGGCCAAGGCCTGGCGCGAAGGAGATATCCTGGATGACACGCACCAGTACGGATAAGGCGCGCACCTTCATCCTTGCTCTTCTTATCATTTCGATCGTCTTTATATCCTTAAAGGCCGCCCGGGCCGGGCAGGACCAGGCTTCGACCCAGGCTGAGGCCAATCTGCTCAAGCTCCTTGGGATCACGGCCTCGCCGGAATCCGTGGATTACGTCGTCAACAAGACCCAGTTCCAGCTCCACACGCTCCTCACCGAGCAGCGCCACCAAAAAACCTGGAGCCTGAGCGAAAAGATCAAGACAGATACCGAGGCTGGACTGCGAATGCTTTTTTCCGTCGATGAGGATATCGCAGCGCGCTTAAACACCCTTGCCGCAGACAAGGCTCTTCTCGAGCAGCTTGTCTCGGAAATCGAGGTTGCGATCCTCGCCAAGAGGAAGATCTACGTCTATGGCTGCGGCGCGACCGGACGCCTGGCCAAGCAGATAGAATCGAGTTTCTGGCGGCCGTTCTGGCGAAGGATCAAGGCTGAGGCCAACCTCTGGTCAAAGGCCAAAAGCCGGATCGGCCCGGCGATCGAAGACGCGCTCATCGGCGAGATGACCGGCGCCGACCGGGCGCTTATCAGCTCGCTCGAAGGGTTCGAGGACCTCCAGCTCATCGGTCGCCTCCAGCTGGCGGACCGGGGCATCAAAAAAGGCGACCTCGTCATCTGCGTGACCGAAGGCGGAGAGACGTCCTCGGTCATCGGCACCGTTCTGGGCGCGCTTGACCAATGGAAGGCCGAAGCTGGATATGCGCCGGCCGAGAGCCGGAAAAAATTGTACTTCGTCTATAACAACCCGGACGACCGACTCAAGCCTTTCGAGCGGAGTCGCAAGGTCATCGAAGAGCCCGGCATCACCAAGATCAACCTGACTACAGGGCCGCAGGCCATCACGGGCTCGACGCGGATGCAGGCAACGACGATCGAGACGTTCGTCATCGGGAGCGCGATCGAGACCGCGGTCGAGCGGGTTTTAAGGAGAGTCCTTTCCAAGAAAGAAATGTCCCTCGCCGGATTCAAAGAAGAGACAACGCTCGAGAACCGGCTGCGGAAATTCCCGCTTCTCCTTCAGGAGATCAAGAAAGACATTCCCGCCATCGCTAGGCTTACGGACTTCGAAGCTAAGACATACGAAACCGGTCATTTTTCGACTTATTTCGCCGGGGCGGGGCTGATCACGGTCTTTATCGACAGCACGGAGCGGAGCCCGACGTTCAGGCTCTATCCCCTCGACACCGTCAATGAGCCGGAGCGAAAATGCTGGATCCAGGTTTGGACCGAAGCGCCCGACCTGAAGAGTGCTTGGCAGGCTTTTTTGGGCCGGCCCTTCCGCGGGCTGAAGCCGGAGATTTATCAAAAGCCGTTCGAAGAGGAAATCAACGATCCCTATCTCCAGGAGAAGGCCTTGACAAGCCTGACCAAGGCCGGCGACGACCAGCAGCTTCTCTACGATTTCTCGTTGGCCAACTTAAACATCAAGAGCCGGGGGCCAAAACAGGGCGATATCGGCGTCACAGTCCTTCTCGGCCCAGAGGTTGAAGAGACTCTTAAGCCAAATCCAAACTCATCTTTTAGCCGGTTCGGAAGTCTCTTCGCCAGCCGCGGAGCCCTCTTGGGGATCATTATTATTCAAGATAAGCCCATCGCCACCACGCCTGCCGAGCGTTCGGCCATCGGAATCGTCGGAGCCAGCCCCAAAAAGCCCGAGCCGGCCGTTGTTCAATTCAGCCTGCCTCCGGACAACGACCCGTTCCGCGTCCAACAGCACATTGCCCTCAAGATGCTGCTCAACGCCCATTCGACGGCGGTCATGGCCAAGCTCGGCAAAGTCATCGGCAACACCATGACCAACGTCAGCCCCTCGAACCTCAAGCTTATCGGCCGGGCGACCTACCTCATCCAGCTTCATGTGAATGACGTGTTAGGCAATCCGGCGTGGGTCCGTCAGTACGGCACGCGCCGGCCGATCTCCTACGGCGAGGCGAACGCCGTGCTGTTCGACTCGATCGCCTTCATGAAGGAACGTCCTGAAGATCTCGGCCAGGCAGCGGAAGTGCCGCTCTCCATCATCCGTATTTTGGAGTCCTTGAGACAAAGACGGGGAGTCACACCCGAAGAAGCGCTGGAGATCGTCAAGACGACGGGATTGGCCGCCACCTTGGCAAACTTGAAATAGAAAGAAAGGGGGACACGCTTTTGTGTCCCCCTTGTCTTTTCTATCCGATGGGCGGGGCGTTGGTCACACCGTAGCAGGGTGTCACGAACGGCTGCTTTTCCTTCCTCGACCTCTTCTTCTGGCCTGACTGGGGCTGCGGGTAGGTGTAAATCTCGCCCGCGTAGTTCCGCATGACGACTTGCTCATCGTTGATGGTCTGGACGTATTTCGGCAAAACGGGGATTTTGCCGCCGCCGCCAGGGGCGTCGATGACGTAGTACGGCACGGCCAGCCCCGAGGTCCAGCCTCGCAGGGCGTCCATGATCTCGAGGCCCTTCTCGACCGTCGTCCGGAGATGGTCGGTCCCCTGGACGTAGTCCGCCTGGTAGATATAATACGGCCGGACGCGCACGAACAGGAGCTTCTGCATGAGCCGGCGCATGACCGCCGGGTCGTCGTTGACGCCCTTCAAGAGAACGGTCTGGTTGCCCAGCGGGATGCCCGCGTCGGCCAGCAGCCCAAGGGCCTTCGCCGCTTCGGGCGTGATCTCGTCCGGATGGTTGAAGTGAACGTTGACGTAGAGCGGGTGATATATCTTGAGCATGGCCGCAAGCTTCGGCGTCACACGCTGGGGCAGGAAGCACGGCACGCGCGTCCCGATGCGCAGGATCTCGAGGTGCGGGACGGCGCGGAGCTCCTTCAAAATATATTCGAGCCGGGCGTCGCTGAGCATCAGCGGATCGCCGCCGGAAACGATGACGTCGCGAATCTCTGGATGGCTGCGGATGTAATCCAGACCGTCCTCGATGTAGCGCGGATGGATCTTGCTCGGGTCGCCCACTTTCCGTTTTCTCGTGCAAAACCGGCAGTACGAGGCGCAGCAGTGCGAGACGAGAAACAGGAGGCGGTCCGGGTAGCGATGGATAACGCTCGGGACGGGCGAATCCTCGTCCTCGTTCAACGGATCGGCGAGGCCGGTGTTCCGCTCGAGCTCGGCGGCATCGGGCACGACCTGGCGGTAGAGAGGATCGCCTTTGTGCTTGATCAGGCCCGCATAATACGGCGTGATCTGTGTCTTAAAAGCACGGGCAACCTTGCGGATCTCGTCTTTGTTCAAGCCGAAGTGCGCGGCGATCTCGTCCGGCGTCCGCAGGCTGCCCCTCAATATTTGCGGCCATTCGTCCATCTTCCTAATCTCCTTTTTCCTTTAAGCTTAGCTGCTTAACATATATGACCCGGTCATCGCCGGGCTGGTAAAAGTCCGGGATGCGGGCAATCTCTCGATAATTCAAGCCTGAATAAAACCGGCGGGTCGGATCGTATTTGGGCATCGAGGAGGTCTCGACGATAATCATCCGGCCCCTGAGCTCCGCGACCTTCGCCTCGAGCCATTCGACGAGCTTTTTACCGTACCCTTTTCCCTGGTGCTTCGGGGAAACGGCCATCCAGTAAAGATCATAAGTGCCGACCGTGAGCGCCGTCGAGCCCCATGTCAAGTAGCCGGCGACCTCGTGCTCTTCGCTTTCGATAACCACGACCTCGTAGTCCTTCTGATCCGGATGATTGAGGTAGATGTCGATCAGCTCTTCGGCGACGTGAAGTTCATCGGGACGGAAGAAGTTTGTTGCTTCGATCAACTCCATGACCACGGTCTTATCGGATCTTGCCATGGACCGGATCATTTCTTCACCTTCCTCGCCTCGGCCTTCTCGATCATCCTCTGCCAGAAGATCTTGTATTCGATGCCGGCCGCCCCGAGGGCCCGGGCGTATCCCGCGTTGAGGCTGATGTCCGGATTGGGATTGACCTCGAGGATATAGAGCTTTCCTTTTTTGTCCATCCGGAAATCGATGCGCGCGTAGTCGCGGCATCCGACGGCCTGAAACGCATTGACCGCCGTCTCCTGCAATTTCGCTTTCAAAGCGTCGTCAATCTGGGCCGGGCACACGGGAGGGGTGCTGGTGTAGAGGACATCGTCCGTCAGCCATTTGGCCTGATAGCACAGGATATGGGTCCAGCCTTCCGGCATCTTGGAAAAATCGATCTCCGAGACGGGGAGCGCTTCGGGCTTGCCGTTGTCGAAGACGGCCACGTTGAATTCCCGGCCTTCGATGAACGCCTCCACGAGGGCCGGCTGCTCATAGACGTCGAGGATCCGCTGAACCTGCTTCTGCAACCCTTCCTGGTCACTGACCACGGAATCCGGAAGGATGCCCAGGCTGGCATCCTCGGTGTTGGGCTTCACGATCACAGGAAACGGGATGTCCAATTTCGCCTCGGGAGAATCGATGAGTTTCGCCGGCGGCGTCGGCAATCCGCAATGCTTCAGGACGGCCTTCGTCTTGAACTTGTTCAGGCAGAGGGCTAGGGTCCGGGAGTCGTTCCCGGTGAAAGCGACGTCGAGCAGCTCGAACGCCGCGGCCACGTTAGCCTCGAGCTGGGGATATCCCGCGAACGCCTCGCAGAGGTTGATGATCACGTCGGCGTTGAGGTCCTTGAGCCGGTTCAGGAAGCTCATGAAGCTCCGGTGCAGGGGCAGGATGAAGGCCGTATAGCCGAGTTCGGTGATGGCGGTCAGGGCCTCTTTGGCTGTCTGCTCGACGGACTCCTCCGAGGGCCGTTCGATCTTCCGGCTGGTCAGCGGGTCGTATGCATTATAGGCGATGCCGACCAGGATGTTCTTTTCCTTTACTCGGCCCATCGGCAGTCCACCGTTCGTTCGTCGTTTTTCTTCATCTTCTTCTCGGGCGTTTTTTCGTTCTTTGTTTCGCCGCCGAAGCCGTAGCGGATTAAAGCCTCGTCCACAACCCTCAAGATGAGTTCGTTATAGGTGTATCCGGCCGTCCGCGCCGCCTTGGGCAGGCACGAGTTGTCCTCGGGTTTGGGAAGGATTCCCGGCAGGGGGTTGATCTCAAGGATGTTCGGCTCGCTGTTTTCATCAAGGCGGACATCAATGCGGCACCAGTCCCTGATCCGGAGGACCCGGCAGGCCTTTGTGACGATCTTCTCGATCTTCGCCCGGACCTCGACCGGGATCCGCGCCGGGCACTTGAAGATCTCGAGCGGGTTCTCGGGCGTGTCCCAGATCCACTTGGCTTCGTAGGAATAAATCGGCCGCGCGCCCTGAGGCAGCAGGCTGTGGTCGATCTCGACGATCGGCAGAATTTCGAGGTGGGGGAAGTTCCCGAGCACTCCCACGGTAAATTCCCGGCCGTTGAGAAAACGTTCGATGATGACCGGCTGTTTGTAGAGGGACATCACTTCGCGGACGCGGGCGCATAGGATGTCCCGGTCGTCCGCGACCGAATTGTCCTTGATGCCTTTGCTCGACCCTTCGTAGAGCGGCTTCACGATCGCCGGCAGTTTGATGTCCGACGGCACGGGGGCGCCCGGCTCAACGATCCGGAATTCGGGATTCGGGATCCTGTGGAACGAGAGAATCTCCTTCGCCCGGGACTTGTCGAGGCAGATGCTCAACGTCAGCGGGTCCGAACCGGTAAAGGGAATGTCCAGGATCTCGCAGAGCGTGGGAATGTGCGATTCGCGGTTGGGGCCGAACAACCGCTCGGCGATATTGAAGACAAGGTCGGGCTTCGCTTTTCTCAGCCGGTCGAAGGCCCGCTCATCGGATTCGATGAGGATGACATCGTAGCGCGTGCGGAGAGCGCCCGCGACGGCTGTTATGGTTTCATCGGAATCGCACTCGGCGAGAAAATCGGGTGGAGGTTCGTCGTCCTCTTCTCTTTTATCTTCAGCGAAACGTCGATTCAACGTTGAGCCCATTCCTGCTTTCGAGCTGTAGAGCAAGCCAATCTTCATCGCAGCTTTTCTCGGCTTCGCCTCAGGTTCTCGAATGTCCCCCGGATCGTGATCATGTCAGCTCGAATATCTCTCATCCAATTTTTTGGTCTGTTCACTTTTTATATATATATCATTTTCACCAAATGTCAATACTTTTTCGTAAAAAAAATACCATCTGTGGTGGAAAAATCGCTTATAACCCCCAAGCCATTGAGCTGTAAAATTCTTTGACATCTTAGAGCATAAATGCGGGAAAGAGATAGGAGGTCCTGAAATCGAGTTTTCGACGTTTGGCCCGAAGCTCAAAAGGCCGCTGGGGCGACCGGTAATCGCTCGGCGGCGTTTGAAAAAGGACGAACGCTCCGGCTTCGAAGATATCTTCGAGCCAGGCAAGATTCAGCGGGCTTTCGATATGGAGAACGATGTTGGCATCATGTTCGCGCGCGGTCCGCACGGAATCGCAGAGAAGAACGGCATCGTCGTCCCGCTCGAGGCTTCGGCCGGACATGTGAATCCACGCGCCTTGGCGGGCGAGGTCTTCCAGCGCCGGGTCGAGCGGCCCGTGATGATAAACCACAAATCGGCCGCCGCTCTTCGCGCAGGCCATGGCCAGCTCCTCGAGCGCGGGGAACTCGCGTTTGAGGCGTCCGTTAGAGACATAGAGACAGATCCCGCTCCGGCCCATCTCTTTGAGAGACGTGAACGAAACGGTTTTTTCTTTTTCTTCGAGGGCGAAGGGACCGTGGTGGAAATAGGCGATGACGGCACCGCCTCTTTTTGCGGCGTTGTTTGCTAGAATGAACTCTCGATAGTCCTGCCGGGCGAGGTCGGAGGTGTAAAGGTCGGCGCCCGCCTTCGCCAGCTCTTCGAGCTCGATGGGGGCGAGCCTTCCAGAATCGATGAACTTCAGACGGTTTCCGCTCTTTCGGCAGGCTTTCACAGAATCAAGGAGGGGATAAAAATCGAACTGATCGTCGCGGACGATGACGCCTCCCGCGTCAGCGGGACTTCCTGAACCTGTATCGCTTTGCGTGTCCATTGAAAAAAAATCTTTTCACTCTTCGTCTCATGAATATTTTATCATAGAGTTTGCTTAAGTGTAGCGCTGTGGTACGCATATGTCAAGACATCGGCAAAAAATTTTTATTGAATTGAAGGAAAGAAACCGCTATAAAATGATTCGGAAGAATATGGACATGAATTACCGACTGAAAAGGCTTGTGAGCTCCGCGGCCGACGAACGCCGGTTCCTCGTCCTCGCCGAACTCGTCCCCCTTCCAGGGCACGACCTGAGCAATTTCGAAAAATTCTTAAAAGGATACGCAGAGAAGAAATCCGACCTGCCCGAGGACGTGCGCTTCGCCGGCATCACGATTCCCCAGAGCCCCAACGGCGTCGCTTCGATGAGCCCGGCCGATGTCTTTTCGCTCCTCAAGATGAAGAACCTCTGGGCTGATCTCGACGTCATCCCCCATGTGACGGCCAAAGACCACAACATCGAAGCCATAAAGACATATCTCATCGGACTGGAGAAGCTGGGCCTTGAATCCGTCCTGGCCCTGACCGGCGACAAGCCATCCGCGGGGAAAGGCGTCTTCGACGTCGATTCCGTCGGGCTCATCGATTTGATCAAAGACATGACCAACGAATCCTTCCAGCGGGCCGCGCCGGGTGATTTCGACCGGACCCATCAATTTTATATCCTCGCCGCCGTGTCGCCTTTCAAATACACGGAAGCCTCCCAGATGCAGCAGTATGCCAAGATGCGAAAGAAGATCCGGGCCGGAGCGGACGCCCTGATCACCCAAATGGGCTGGGACTGGCGCAAAAGCGAAGAGTTCTTCCGGTATCTTAAGGACGAAAATATTGAAGCGCCCGTTTTCGGCAACGTCTATCTTCTGTCCACGATGACGCCCGCCCCACGCCTAATGCACGAAGGAAAGCTTCCGGGATGTTTGGTCACAAAAGATCTCTTTGAAAAAGTATCCAAGGAATCCGTCCGCGAACATATCGAGCGGGCCGCCGAGCAGGTGGCCATGGTCCGGGACCTCGGCGCCGCCGGCGTCGATATCGGAGGCCTCTGGGACTTCGACACGCTGGTGAAAATCATGAAGAGGGCCACGGACATCGGCGGCGGCTGGAGACAATTCCAGGACAACCTGGACTTCGCCATAAAGAAGCTTCCGGACGGAAAATCGGGATTCTATCTATATGATGACAGAGGCCAGCGGAGAGAGCCCTCGCGGCCGAGACCAGACTTCCACAAAAAGTTCTTCGACGTCACGCATCGGACTCTCCTGACGCCGGGCCAGGGCCTCGAACCCGCCGTTAAAAAATTCCTCGGCCTCAGTTCTTCGCTGCGCCAAGGAAAAGGCGCTCCCTATAAAATCTTTTTCGCTGGGGAGAAAGCCCTGAAGACCGTCCTTTTCGACTGCGAGGAATGCGGCGATTGCTTCCTGCCCGAGAACTTCGGCCGCTGCACGCTCGGCGAATGCGCGAAAGGGCTGCCGAACCCTCCCTGCGGGGACGCGAATGCCGAAGGCATGTGCAGCCACGACACAGGGCGGCGGTGCGTCGGAGAGCTCATTTACGAGGCGGCCGCGAGCGAAGGCCCGCATGGATTAAAGAAATTGGAGAGAACGATCAATCCCCGCCGCATCCCGGCGCTCGACGGGACGGCGTCTCTTTTAAACTACCTCTTCGAAAAAGACCACACCAAAAAAATCGGCCTGATCCAGATCGGAGAAAGTATCCATGCGAGCATCGCAAGGCCTGCGGCGGCGATGAAAGAGCTTCTCCGGCTTGGCCAAGGCGCATGGGAAAAAGCGAGCGGGGCCCGGGACTACATCATCTCCCTTGTCAAAGCCCAGGTCAAACACGGTGCGGATTACATCGAAGTAAACGTGGATGCCTTCGGAGAAAAAAACCCGGAGCTGACGGTCCGGATGATCCGCGACTATGTCCGGCTCATCCGCCAACACAGTGACGGTGTTCCGGTTTGTGTGGACAGCGGCTCTCCGGAGGTCCTCATCGCGGGTCTCGAAGCGTGGTATGAGGATGCTGCGTCCTCCGTTCCTGCGCCTCTCCTGAATTCGGTCAAGACGTACACAATGGATCGTCTGCTGCCTCTCCGGGCCAAATATCCCTTCAAGTTCATCGGGCTGCTCGTGGACATCCAGTCCACGGGTTCGGAAGGCTCCTACTACGGCATCGACGAACTCTGCGGCATGGCCCGGACGATCTTCCAGGCTGCGACCCGAACGCACGGCTTTAAGCCCGACGACATTTTCTTTGACTCGACGGTGTTCCCGCTGGCCATCGACATGCCGATGACCCCGGACACGCCGGGATACACCTACCGGACCTTCGAGACGATCCGGCGGATCAAAAAAGACCCGGCGATGAAGGGAGTCCACCTCTCGCTGGGAATCACCAACGCCGTCCGGGACCTCCCGGGCCGGAGGACCGGCGTCTGCCGCGCGTACCTGGCCAAAGCGCAAGAATACGGCCTGGACGCGGCGATTGTCAACGTGATGCACGATTACGGAAAACGGCCGCCGGCTCCGGACCTCCTCGAATTTGTGGAGGCCTTCGTCCATCAGGACGGCTCGGCCGAAGCCGGACAGCGCGCCATCAGCGCCATGATGAATTTCTGCCGGGCCAACCGGAAAGTCAAGGACCCCGTCTGCGGGTAAGCCAATTATTGATTCCTTTTTAAAACAAAGCCTCCCGCCGCTCAATTTCTCGGCCTGTTACCCTCCGCTTCGACCCGTCTCGTCTCTTATCCACCACGACGAAATAAGACCCTAACCTTAGAACTTTCCATTTTATATCTTACAATATAAAATATCGTAAGACGATTTATCTATTGACCTACTATATATTTTATGTTATACATATATTGTCATCGGGAGGAAAAAATGACCACCACGATCGTCACAACAAAGGGGCAGATCGTCATCCCATCACGCATTCGCCGCAAGTTGAACATAAAAAAGGGGACCAAGCTCTATGTTGAGGACCGAGAACAAGAAATCGTTCTAAGACCGGTCACGCCTGCTTACTTCGAAAAAATCGCGGGGGTTCTGCCGACGAAAGGAAAGCTGGCAAGGGCGCTCTTAGAAGAAAGAGCCAGAGATAAGAAAAGAGAAGGATAGGCATGACGAGGATCCTTGATGCTCATGCTTTAATGCTCTATTTGGAAAAAGAGCCGGGCCATAAAAAAGTGGCGTCTCTTTTCGTCTCCTTTGTCGAGAAAGACGAACGCCTGCTGATGACCTCGGTCAACTACGGCGAAATTTATTACATAATTTTAAGAGAATGCGGCCAGGAAAAAATCAATGAAATTGAAAGCATAATCCGCACTTTGCCCATCGAAATTATTGATGTCGATATTCATCTTGCGAGAGAAGCGGCAAGATTCAAAGCTGCGAAAAAAATATCTTATGCGGATTGTTTTGCCGCAGCACTAACGAAGATCCGCAAGGGCGAACTCATAACGGGAGATAAAGAATTCAAAATTATTGATCATGAAATAAAGATTTTATGGATTTAATATTAAAAGGCGAGCGGATTTATGGGTAAAAGCCTTGTCCTATTCTCCGGAGGGATCGATTCCACGACCGTGCTCTTTTGGGCGCTCGCCAAAGGCCGGGACGTCCAGGCCCTGACGTTCGATTACGGCCAGCGGCATAACGTTGAAGTTCGCCTGGCCCGGCGCACAGCGCGGAAGGCCGGCGTTCCGCAGACGGTCCTGAAGATCGACCTGCGCCAGGTCGGAGGCTCCGCGCTCACGGATAAAACGATCGAGCTCACCCGCTACAAAAAATTGGCCGAGATGAAGCCCGGCCCGCCGGCCACGTACGTCCCGTTCCGCAACGGCATCCTCCTCGCCCTGGCCGCGGCCTGGGCCGAAGCCCGCGGCATCCTTGAGATCGTCTGCGGATTCAACATCATCGACTCTCCGGACTATCCTGACACCCGGCGAAGCTTCGTCCGGGCGATGGAAAAAGCGGTCAACGCCGGGACAAAAGCCGCCTTCGGCGGAGAAAAGATAAAGATCACGGCCCCCTTCGTCCAGATGAAGAAATCCGAGATCATCCGGCTGGGCCTTTCGCTCGGAGCGGATTATTCCCATTCGGTCTCGTGCTACGCCGGGGGCGAAATTCCCTGCGGGGCATGCTCGTCGTGCCTGTTGCGCGAGCGTGCGTTTGCCGAGGCGGGGGTGCCCGACCCCTTGATCCAAAGACTCAGAAAGGAGGGACGCCGATGAGCTGGGTTCTGCGCGTCCGCGATAAATTTCAAGCCGCCCATTTTCTCAAGGAATACAAGGGCAAATGCGAAAAAATCCACGGCCACACGTTCCAGGTCGAAGTGGCGATCGAAATCCAGGAGCTTGACTCGGCCGGCCTCGGGATCGATTTCACCGTGATCAAGCAGAAGCTGGCCGCAGCACTTCCCGATCATACGCTGCTCAACGAGGTCTATGATTTTAATCCTTCGGCCGAGAACCTCGCCCGCCGGCTTTTCATCGAGCTAAAAAAGTCGTTCCCCGTCAAGGAAGTGACCGTCTGGGAATCCGAGGATGCCGCAGCCACATACACTGAAGATCGTTGAGATCTTCCCCTCCATCCAGGGCGAAGGTCTGCGGCAGGGCGAGCCCACGATCTTTATCCGGCTCGCTGGCTGCAACCTCCGCTGCTCCTTCTGCGATACCAAGTACGCCTGGCAGGGCGGACGCCGTTTGTCCGTCGACCTGGTTTTGAAAAGGACCCGAGACATTCGGAAGCGTTTTCCCTCCGGCTGGGTCTCGGTGACGGGCGGAGAGCCGTACCTTCAGGACCTCGCAGCCCTTATCCTTGGGCTTAAAAAGGACGGACTGAAGGTCCAAGTCGAAACCAATGGAACGGTCTTTCAGCCCTTGGCCGCAGATTGGATCACGGTCTCGCCCAAGCCGAATAATTATGCCTGCCATCCGCGGTTCCGACGGAAAGCCAGAGAAGTAAAGCTCGTCGTCACCAAGGCCCTGAGGTTCGAGACCGTGAAAAGACTGCGCGAGGAATTTCCCGAGGCTACGCCGCTTCTCCTCCAGCCGGAGACAAACGCTCCCTGGAGCAGGGCCAAGAGCCTACGGCTGCTGGACCACTCCCTGCGGCAGGGCCTTAAGAACGTCAGGGTTTCCTTCCAGCTCCATAAGATCTATAACATCCGCTGAAATATGGTCACCCCGGCGGATGAGGCAACGGAAGGAAATTCACCCTGAAAATCACCCGAGCTGCCGTATCTGGAGCGGGTCAAGACTATGGACCTGTGGGGGTTCAGCTATTGGACTGGACCCGGGCGGGGATCGACGAGTAGGGGATTAAGACGACCGGGGCCGAAGATTTCATCATCGTTTCCCTAGGAAAAAAGGAAATCCGGGAAAACGGGACGTATGATCCGCGGCGCGCTGGCTTATTTCGAGAAAGCCCTCTCCATCGGCCGGACATATCTCAAGAAGAAAAACGCAGAGAAGAAGATCCGACAGTGCTTGCGCCGGCCCGGCCGGCCGCGCGGGCGCTCACTCAGGCTGGCCCTTCATGAAAAACCTGTAACCCGCCCGCGTCAGATAGACCCCTGCCAGGATGACGACTGCTCCGAGGACCTGGCTGGAATGAATTTTATCCTGAAGCAGGATCGCGGCGAAAACGGCAGTGAAGACGGGCGTCAGGTTGTTATAGATCGCGGTCTTGGCGTTGCCCACTTTCTTGACCGAATAGTACCAGATGATGTACCCGAAGACGAACCCGAAGAGCGACGAGAGAACAAGAAAGGCCCAGGCTTTAAAAGAGATCGCGGCCCAGGGAATGGTCAGGACGTCCCTGGCCGTGAGAGGGAGATAAAACAAGGCCCCGAACGACACGGTCACGGCCGAGAACTTGAGCGGCGAAAGCTTTTCGAGAAAGGGCTTGGAAAAGACCGTGTAGGAGGACCACAGGATTGTCCCGAAGAAAATGGACAGGTCGCCCTTAAAATTCGCCGCCGAGAAATGGAGGCCGCCGTTCTGCTCGGTGATGATCAGATACAGGCCGATGAACGAGATCAGGATTCCCATCCAGGCGGCCCAGTGGATCCGTTCGATGCCGAGCAGCGCGGACAAGAGGGCGACGAAGATGGGCGACATCGAAAGGATGAGCGACGTGTTCGAGGCCGAGGTCAGGCTCACCCCCCGGATGAAAAAGACCTGATAGAGCGTGTTCCCGGCGACACCGATGAGCAAAAGCCTCCAGGCGTCCTTTTTTTCGAGACGAAATCCCTGCCCCGAGATGGCAAGAAGGCCCAGGAAAATGACCGCTGTCACCAGCAGGCGCAGACCGTTAAACCCGCCCGGCGTCAATTCTCGGAGGGCGATCTTGATGAAGCTGAAATTGATGCCCCACATCACGACGGCCAGGAGCATCCAGGCGTCGCTCGCGCCGAAGGCGGCGTTGGCGTTGTTTCTGTTATTCATTCGACGGCTCGTTGTTGAGCGGTTTTCTTCCGGGATGAAACAGGCGGGAACCCGATGAAAGACAGGCGCAGGCAGGTCTAGCCGGACAGCCTCCGGGAGCGGGGATAGCGCGCCTCGATTACGGACTTGATGCCTCCTCTCGGGTTGAACTCTCCGGCGACCGACGCCAGGACGGGCTGGCAGGCCTTGACCACATCCTCGAGGATACGGTTCACGACATTTTCATAAAAGATGCCCAGGTTCCGGTAGGCCAGGATGTAATCTTTGAGGGATTTCAATTCCAGACAGCGCGCCCGGGGCACATAGCGGATTACGATCGTCCCAAAATCCGGGAGGCCGGTCTTGGGGCAAACGGACGTGAACTCGGGGATCTCGATCTTGATCTCGTAGTCGGGAAACTGGTTGGAGAAGGTCTCGATCGCCGGAAGCCGGGCGTCGAGGCCCGCCTTTGCCTCTTTTTTGGAATAGCGGCTCATCTGTCTTCCTCTCTGTCTAAATTTAGGATATAGTATAATTTCAACATCAAAAAATATCCAGCGTGCCGAAGTCCACAAGACATCAGGAGGTTTCCTTTGAGAGAATGTCAGATCCAGAAGAATTTTGGGCAATGCAACTGCAGCTATGAGCCCTGCGGCCGCAAAGGCATATGCTGCGAATGCCTGGCCTATCACTGGACGAACAAGGAATTGCCAGCCTGCCTTTTCCCGGCTGCTGTCGAGCGGACCTATGACCGGTCGCTGGCCCGGTTCATCCAAACATATAAGAAATAGAAGAATGGCCCCCCAAAAACCAACGGGCAATGACAATCATCATCTCTATGGGCCCGTCCCCTCCCGGCGCCTGGGTTTTTCTCTGGGCGTCGACATCCTGCCGTTCAAAACGTGCTCCATGAACTGCGTTTACTGCCAGCTCGGCTCCCAGCCAAAAACGACTGTTCGGAGGAGGGAGTTTTTTCCTGCAAAGGACATTCTGACCCAGATTAGGGCCGCTCTCAACGGCCAGCAGAGGATCGACGCCGTCACGTTTTCGGGCTCGGGCGAGCCGACTCTCCATTCCGGCATCAGAAAAATCATCCGGGGAATAAAAAGGACCACGGACATCCCGGTCGTGATATTGACCAACAGCTCGTGCCTCATAAATAAAAAGGGGCGGGAGGCGCTGCTCGAAGCGGACATCGTCGTGCCCTCCCTGGACGCGGCGACCCGGCCGGTCTTCGAAAAGATCAATCGACCGCACCCCAGTCTGAGCGTCGAAAAGATCATCGAGGGCTTGGTTCGGTTCCGCCGGGAATACAAAGGTCGGATCTGGCTCGAGATCATGCTGGTCAGGGGGATGAATGACGGACCGTCCCACCTCAAGAAGATGAAGGAAGCTGTCGCCCGCATCCATCCGGATAAAGTCCAGCTCAACACCGTCGTCCGGCCGCCCGCCGAGACATCCGCCCGGCCCTTGAGCCGGCCCGAACTCGAACGGATCAAGGCCTATTTCGGGGAAAGCGCGGAGATCATCGCCGATTTCAAGGCCAAGGACCAGAGCGCGGCGGCCGGTGACATTTCGGAGGCCATCCTCGCCACGGCCAGCCGGAGGCCGGCCACCGCGCGCGAAATTTCCGTATTGCTGGGAAAGCCGGTCGGAACGATTTCCAAACATCTCTCGCGTCTTTTAAGAGAAAGAAAAGTGAGGTCGGTCTTGCACAAGGGGTCAACCTATTATAAAAAAAACGGGAGATAGGCCTCAGGCCTTTTTCCCGATGGGGACGAATGAAATGGACGCGACCTATTGCCAAAAGGGAATCATCAAGCGGAAAATGCCTCACGTCTATGAATGACTGAGGCCGAGAAGCCGCTGATCAATAACGTCTAAGCCAGACGTCCCCTCAACGTTCGAAAAGAAGGATCCCGCTTAAAAAATATATTATTTTCCATTTTTCAAAATTTTAGATATAATTTCATACCTTTAAGGAATTCCCGTGATCCAATCAAGGGGCTTTTTGAAGAAGATTAGCACCTACAAGCCGGGCCGGCCCATAGAAGAAGTGGCCCGGGAGCTAAATTTGAAGGGCAAGATCATCAAGCTCGCCTCAAACGAAAATCCCTTGGGAGCCTCCCCCCTGGCCCTTCGGGCCATAAGGAAGGCCTTGAAGGAATCCTTCCTCTACCCCGATGACAGCTGTTACTACTTCAGAAAAAAATTGACGGAACGATTGAGGGTTGAGCCTGAGAATATCTTCGTCGGCAATGGATCGGTTGAGATCCTTCCTCTTGCCACTTTGGCCTATCTTGATCCAGAGCACAGTGCGATCGGAAGCGAAGGCGCCTTCATCTGGTTTAAAATCGCGGCCAATATCGCCGCGGCGGAATTGATTGAAGTGCCGCTGAGAAACTACACCCACGACCTCAAGGCGATGCTGAAGGCTATAAAAAAAAATACCCGAATGATCTACATCGCCAATCCCAATAATCCCACCGGGACCATCGCTACCAAGGAGGAGGTTGAAGAATTCTTTCAGAAAGTTCCCGGGGATATCCTTGTCGTCATGGATGAAGCCTACTTTGAATACATTGATGATCCCCACTATCCAAATTCCTTCAAATATTTTCGGGAAGGGAAAAACATCCTTATCCTACGCACGTTTTCCAAGATCTACGGCCTGGCGGGTGTTCGCCTCGGCTATGGAATCGGGTCCAAGGAGATCATCGCGAGCCTGGCCAAGCTCCGCATCTCCTTCAATGTGAACCGCCTTTCTCAAATCGCCGGGATGGCCGCCCTCGATGATGATCGCCATGTTCATAAAGGCAAGGCCGTCAACGAGGCGGGGAAAGAATATCTCTACGACGCCTATAAAAAATTGGGCCTTTTTTATCTCCCCACGTATGCGAATTTCATTTTTGTCGACTTCGCGAGAGACAGCCAGATTGTTTTTGAAGCCCTCCAAAGGGAAGGAATCATCACCCGAACGATCAAAGAATACGGGTTTCCTCATGCCCTGCGCATCACCATCGGCACCGAAGAGCAGAACCAAAAATTGATCCGGGCCTTGAAAAAAGTACTCTAAAATATTTTTACATACAAAGGAGGTTTAGGATGATCATAAAGTTATCGAATGGCAAGGAACTGCCCGTCGAGATGCATAAGGCAAGGATGGTCCAGAAAATCACGCTCACGCCTGCTGAAGAAAGGCTCAAGGCCATTCAAGAAGCAGGGTACAACACCTTCCTGCTCAAAACAAAAGATATCTACCTGGATATGCTCACAGACAGCGGCGTCAATGCGATGAGTGACAATCAATTCGCGGGTTTTATGAACGCCGACGACGCCTATGCCGGGAGCATGACTTTTTATGAATTTGCCGATGCCGTTAAGGATGTTTTGGGCTACCAGTACGTGATGAACGTCCACCAAGGACGGGCGGCTGAACATTTATTGTCCAAGATATTCGCAAAACCGGGCGGCGCTGTCATAACCAATTATCATTTCACCACAACCAAGGGCCATATTGAACTGACCGGCGGGTCTGCCTGCCTGGAGCTCTATGCGGACGAAGCTTTGAAAACCAAGAGCACGCATCCCTTTAAAGGGAACATGGATATCCAGAGACTCAAGGATGCGATAAAAAAATGGGGACGGGAAAAGATCGGCTATGTGCGCATGGAAGCAACAACAAATCTCCTCGGCGGGCAGCCGTTCTCGATGGAAAACCTCAAAGAGGTCAGAAAGATATGCGATCAACACAACCTCCTCCTCGTCATGGACGGCAGCTTGATCTCGGAGAATGCCTATTTTATCTGGAAGAGGGAGAAGGGATACGGGAACAAGACCATCGCCGAAATCGTCAAAGAAATGGCCGGCTTGGCCGATATCTTCTATCTCAGTGGAAGAAAAAATACGTGCGTCAGAGGCGGATTTATCGCTTCCAATAAAAAAGATTTGATGGAAAAGCTAGAACCCTGGCTGCCGTTCTATGAAGGATTCTACACGTATGGCGGCATGTCGATGAGGGAGATTGGAGCCATGACTGTGGGATTGAGAGAAATGGTCGACCCCTCGGTCGCCGGATGTTCCATTGAGCAGATCAAATATTTCGTCGAAAAGCTTGATGGGATGGGCATTCCTGTCGTCACTCCTCCGGGGGGGCTGGCCTGCCATGTCGATGCCAGGAAATTTGTGTCTCATATCCCCAAAGAGCAATATATCGCCGGAGCTTTAACCGCAGCGCTCTACATTACCTCCGGGGTAAGAGCGATGGAGAGAGGCACCATTTCCACGGACCGCGATAAAGACGGGAAGGAAGTCTATGCCGATTTAGAGCTGACCAGGATCGCCCTCCCGAGAAGAGTCTATACGATATCCCATATCGAATATATCATCGACCGGCTCCAATGGCTATACAACAATCGTGAGCTGATCAAAGGATTGAAGTTTGTCTCCGAGCCGCCCGTGCTCAGATTCTTCCTGGGCAAGTTGGATGCTCTTGACAATTGGGGCAGAAAACTGGGCGATGCCTTTAAAAAGGACTTCGGAGGCAATTGGTAGAAAGAAATCTATAAAGGAGCCTGTGACCGGCAGCAAAGGAGATGGCTTTTTCTTTTAATTTCAGCCCCATAGGCATTGTCCGCTCGCCGTTCAAGACTAAAGACGACATCCCCCTCGAACGAAACGCCGCTCCGAATGGCTTTGATGACGTCAAGGGCAAGATCGAAATTTTCGAGGAATTCTCAGCCGGCCTCAAGGACATCGACGAATTTTCCCACCTCATCGTGATCTTCGCCTTCCATCAAGCCGGAGAGGGCAAGCTTCTCTCCCAGCCGCCGTTCGATGACCGGCTCCGCGGCGCTTTCGCCTCCCGGTCGCCCCACCGTCCCAATCCGCTCGGGATGACGATCGTCCGGCTGCGCGGCCGGAACGGAAATACGCTCAAGATCTCCGGCCTCGACATGATTGAGGGAACGCCGGTTCTGGACATCAAGCCCTACACGCGGAAGGACCGGAAACCGGACATCAAGACAGGATGGATGGAAAAATATGAGAAATAAAAAGGCGATGGTTCAATCTTTCCTTTAAATAAAAATAGGACCGTCCCCTTTTTACGATTTTTTGGGGGACAGAGACGTATGTCCCCATATTTCTAAGAAAGGAGTTTTCATTCATGCCTAAGTTCATTGCCTTGGCCCTGTCCGCCGTCCTGCTCCTCGCGATCCCGCTCGAGTCGCAAAAGACAAAGGTTTTCCCCTTCGAATACAAAATCGAGGAGCTGGAAAACGGGCTCAAAGTCGTCACTATTCCCCTTAACAACCCGAACATCATCTCTTTCTACACCATCGTCCGCTCGGGATCGCGCAACGAGATCGAGCCTGGAAAATCGGGCTTCGCTCACTTCTTCGAGCACATGATGTTCAAAGGCACGAAGGAGGTCCCCAGCGCCGCCTACGACGAGTTCCTGACCCAGCTCGGCGCCGGGACGAACGGCTTCACGACCGATGATTTTACCTGCTACTTTGTCGTGTTTGCCGGACGGGACAACCTGGAAAAGGTCGTCAAGATCGAGGCCGACCGGTTCATCAACCTCTATTACACCGAAGATATGATCAGGACCGAAGCCCCGGTCATCGAAGGCGAGTATTACTCGAGCGTCTCCAACCCCGACCGGCGGCTCTCCGAGCTCCTCCGCGGCACGGCGTTCGAAAAACATTCCTACAAACACACGACCCTCGGCTACCTCAAAGACATCCAGGATATGCCCAACCAGTACGAGTACAGCCTCCTCTACAAAAATCGCTTTTACGCGCCCGACAACACCATCCTCCTCGTCGCGGGAGATTTCGACCATGCCCAGCTCATGACGCTCGTGAAGAAATACTACAGCGGCTGGAAAAAATCGGGCTACGCGCTCCAGACGCCGGTCGAGCCGCCGCAGGTCCTACCCAAACGAGCCCACTATGACTGGCCGACGAAGACCCTGGCCCGGCTCGCCATCGGCTTTCACGGCCCGGCCTACTCCGATGAGGTGATCGACAAGGCCGCCCTCAACCTGCTCGCCGAGGTCTCGTTCTCGCCCTCCTCGCCCCTCTATCAGAGGCTCGTCAACGAAGAGCAGAAATGCGCGTCCCTCGGCGCGAACTTCAGCGACAACCGCGATCCTCACCTTCTCGTTTTCAATGCCGTCGTCAAGAACGACGACGACCTGGCATACGTGGAAAGCGAAGTCCTCAAGGAGCTGGAAAGGATCAAGAACGAGCCGGCCTCGGCGTCGAAGCTTGCCGACATCAAGTCCAACATAAAATACTCGATGGCCGACGCCCTCGGAACGACGGACGGCGTCGCCGGCACGCTGGCCCGATACCTCGAACTGGCCGCCGACCCCGGCACCGTGAATAAGCTGTTCGACCTCTACGAAAGGATCACGCCCCAGGATATCCAGGACATGGCCAAAAAATATTTCAAGCCGGCGAACAGCACGGTCGTCACTTTGACGGGAGGGAAAGCGAAATGAGAGCCTCAATTAAAACTTATCTCATCGGCATTCTTTTGATCGGAATCTCGGCCCTTCTGACGTCCTGCGGGAACAAAGTCAACTTGAACAAGCTCACCTCCGAGCTCCTGCCCGTGGACGGCAATCCGCTCGTGAGCTTCCGCGTGCTCGTGAAAGTCGGCTCGGCGAACGACCCGTCGGGGAAAGAAGGGCTCTGCCAGCTCGCCTGGAACATGCTCGCCAACGGCGGGTCCAGGACCATGACCATCAAGGACATCACGGAGAAGTTCTACCCCATGGCGGCAAGCGTTTCCCTGATCATGGACAAGGAGATGGCCGTGTTCTCCGGGACGATCCACAAGGACAACCTGGAAAAGTATTACGCCATCTTCAAGGACATGCTCCTCGACCCGGGCTTCCGCGAGGAAGATTTCAACCGCCTCAAGACCAACCAGCTCAACTTCGTCGAAAAGACGCTGGTCAACAACATGGACGAGCAGTTCGGGAAGGAGATCCTGAACCTGATGCTCTACGAGGGCCATCCGTATGGACACCACGAAGCCGGTACAGGGGAGTCGGTGAAAGGATTGACGCTCGACGATGTCAAGACTTTTTACAAGCAGCATTTCGTCCAGGGCAACATCGTCATCGGGCTCGCGGGCGGCTATCCTGCGGATTTTCCGGCCAAGATCGCGGCGGACTTCGCGAAGCTTCCGGAAAGCTTCACGCCGCGCCTGAGCCTTCCCCCGGCCCACATGCCGCAGGGCCTGGAATTCGTGATCGCGGACAAGCCAACGCCGGCCTCGGCGATCTCCATGGGTTTCCCGGTCTCGCTTACGAAAGCGGACAAGGATTTCTTCGCCCTCTGGATCGCGGGATCGCACTTCGGAGAGCACCGCCAGAAAGTCTCGCTTCTCTTCCAGAAGATCCGCGAGGAGCGCGGCCAGAACTACGGCGATTATGCCTACATCGAGCACTTCGTCCAGGGGCGCGACAAGTTCCCGGCGCCGAACCACGCCCGGGAGCAGCAATATTTCTCGATCTGGATCCGGCCGCTGGCGAACTCCAACCGGCACTTCGTCATCCGCCAGGCCTTGAGGGAGCTGAAGAAGTTCGTCGATGAGGGCATTTCCGAAGAGCGCTTCCAGCTTGTCCGCACGTATTTGCTCAATTACACCAAGCTTTACGCCCAGACCCTTGGCGAACGGCTCGGCTGGAAGATGGATTCCCACTACTACGGCCGCCAGGATTTTCTCGCCGAAGCACAGAGCGTGCTGCTCAAATTGACCCGGGAGGACGTGAACCGCGCGATCAAGAAATATCTGAACTTCGACAATGTCTGCGTCGCCGTGATCACCCAGGACGCCGATACCCTGAAGAACGACCTCGTCGCTAATACGCCGTCGCCGATCAAGTACGCCAACCCGAACATGCCCAAGAACGTCCTCGATGAGGATGTCGTCATCCAGGAATTTCCGCTCGACGTCAAAGCGGAAAAGGTGAGGATCGCGCTCGCCGCGGAGTTCTTCCAGAAAGCGGGCCTGCCCGCGAAGTAAAAACGAGAATATGACCGGAATAGCCTCGCTCTCTGGCGGGATTTTTTAGGCCATGAAAGGCTCGGACTGGCGCAAAAACACGCAGCTTAATATTTTATGGTCGCTTCAAGAATAGCGGCTTTGCCCAGAGAAGACAGAGTCGGAGGTGGGCCTTGAAAAGAATGAATAAACGGGCGATATCTTTCGGCATTTTTTCCCTGACGATTTTTGCCGTTCGAACATCCCTTTCCGCTCAGGACATGATGATGAAGCTGGGGCAGCCGCAGAATTACGCGAGCAAGCGCATCTCGTCCTACGACCGGACGGGAGGAAACAAGGATTCCCTGACGATCAAGGCGGGCGAAACAGCCATTCTCGCCGACATCAAAGGCGCCGGAGCCCTCCATCACCTTTGGGTTACGATTTCGGCGGAGCCTTTCTACGGCCGGAAGCTCGTCCTCAGGATGTTCTGGGACGGCGAGAAAGCGCCGTCCGTCGAGGTCCCGATCGGCGACTTCTTCGGCGTCGGTCACGGGCTCAACCGCAATATCAGTTCAATCCCCATCGCCTGCTCCTCGGAAGGCCGGGCGAAGAACTGCTACTGGTATATGCCGTTCAAACAATCAGCCCTGGTCACGGTCACGAATGAAGGAACGCGCGACGTCCCTGCCTTCTATTATTATGTCGATTACCGCGAATTGAACGATCTCCCCCCGGACACGCCCTCTTTCCATGCCCAATACCGGCAGGAGATGCCGTGCGAGCCCGGGACAAATTATATCATCCTCGACGCCGCGGGCCGCGGCCATTACGTCGGCTGCAACATGAGCATCCTCCAGCGAGCCATGGGTTGGTGGGGTGAAGGCGACGACATGATCTACGTGGATGGCGAGGACAAACCGTCGCTCCACGGCACGGGCTCGGAGGATTATTTCTCTGACGCCTGGGGCATGCGTGAGGACGAGAACCCGTTTTACGGCTGCCCGCTCCAGGAAGAAGACTTTCAGGTCGGGTCGAAGGCGACCGTCTATCGTTTTCACATTCCCGATCCCATCCCGTTCCAGGAATCCATCCGGGTGACGATCGAGCACGGTCACGCCAACGACCGCTCTGACTATTTTTCGTCGACCGCTTACTGGTACCAGTCCGAGCCGCACAAGACCTTCCCCGCCCTCCCTCCAATCGCGGCCAGGCTTCCTTATGCGCTCGAGCCTCCGGCCAACTTCCTTTTGCCGAAATGGGAAGAAAAGAAAGATGGGAACATGTCGGTGTTCGAAGATAAAAAAAACGGTCTGCAGTTTAAGGCTGCCAAGCTGACCTCCTCATTGTCGTCTTATTACGGCTCCACGGGCGCCCGCTATCCGGTCCTGATGACGGAAAAAGCCGGGCTTGGAAGCGCGGCGGAACTTGTCTTTCCTATCGAGATCGGCGAGCTGTACAACATCGAGCTTTATTTTCTCAAGGGGCCGGCCATGGGAAATATCGAAGCGGCCCTCGTTGAAACCGGAAAGACCCAGGCCAAGATCGCGGCCGCCGTCTTCGAAGGCTATTCGAAAGAGAAAGAATTCGGCGTCCTATCGCTCAAAGACGTTCTTTTTGAGCCGGGGATGAATTCCGTCGTCTTCCGGGTGACGGGGAAGGCCGACCAGGCCCAGGGCATGGACCTCGGGTTCATCGGCTCGAGCCTCATGCCCGCTTCCCGCAAGTTCATCACGGAGTGGAACCTCATCGGCCCGTTCGATGCTCCGGACATGGACTATCTGACAACGGCCTATCCCCCGGAAAAAGAAGTTGCGTTTAATAAAAAATATCTCGGGAAGGCGAACAAAGAAGTCGGATGGCGCAAGATCCAAGCCGATTCGACAGGCTATATCCGTCTGACCGAACTCGTCCAGCCGAACGAGCAAGCCGTCATCTACGCGCTCGGCTATGTCTTTGCGCCCGACGACACGCAGACGCATATGCTCCTCGGGAGCGATGACGGCGTGCGTATCTGGATCAACGACGAGCTCGTCCATTCCAACCCCGCCTACCGCGGCGCTTATCCCGACCAGGATAAAGTGAGGGTCAATCTCAAGAAAGGATGGAACAAGGTGCTGCTCAAGGTCCTCCAGGGCGCGGGAGGATGGGGATATTATGTCCGCTTCGCCGATCCGGACGGCAGGCTCAAGTGGAGCACGGAGCAAAAGTGACCTCCTCAGAATGGCTTCTCTCCCGATCCGGGTTTTTAACGCCGTTCCTTCATCCATCGTGAGGAGGTTACTTTAAATAAAATGGGATGAGAAAATGAAAAAATCTTTTTTCCCATGGACGGAACAAGAATACTCCTTATTGAACAAGCTGGACCGGCCGATAAAAACTCAAAACTATTTAAACAGCCTCGCCTATGATCCGCTGCCGAGGACGGCCTCGCCGCGCCGGGTAATGAAGGAAGGGAAAGCCAATTGTTTCGAAGGCGCTCTTTTCGCCGCGGCCGCTCTGCGCCATATCGGCCATCCCCCACTCCTTGTTGACATGCGCGCTCATAACGACGATGACCATGTCCTGGCCGTGTTCCGCCAGAACGGCGCCTGGGGATGCGTGGCCAAGTCGAATTATACGGTGCTCCGCTTCCGCGAACCCGTCTATCGCTCGATCCGTGAGCTCATAATGTCCTACTTCGACGTTTTCTTCAACTCCATCGGCGAGAAAACCTTGCGGGAATACTCCGCAGCATTCGACCTCGTGCGGTTCGACAAGGACGAATGGATGACGACCGATGAGGACCTGAGCTACATCGGCGACGCCCTGGACCGGGCGCGCCATTACAAGGTCATGACCCGAGCCCAAATCCGTGCCCTCGGAATCACCGATCCCGCCCTGGTCAAAGCCGGTCTGCTCGGGGCCAATGCCGCCGGGCTTTACAAGCCCAGATCATAAAAGGCGAGACACCATACCGATTTTCTTTCGGCGTCAACATCGGCACCCAAAATAGAGAGATGGGTATTGTGTCTCCGAATATATTCTCCGAATTTTTCCGTAAAAAAGTGATGTGTCCTCGTCCTCATTTGAGCAGCTTGGCTGAAATCGATTTAATCATATCCCAGGCTGCACGGACGTGCCGCTCTTCGGTCGCGCGCTGGCCGATGACCATGCGCAGCGTGAATTTACTCCGCAGCGCGGTATGGGTGAGGTAGAGCTTGCCCGTGGCGTTGAGCCGGTCCATGAGCGTTTTATTTAATCTTGTCAGCGCCTCCTCGTCCCGTCCGTCGTTCAATCGGAACGAGACCAGCCCGAAATGGACCGGGGCCATCAGCTCAAAGTTCGGCGTTTTCTCGACCCAACCTTTGAAAAGCTGCGCCAGCCGGCAGTGTTCGCGGACGAACGCCTGCAGTCCCTCGACTCCGTAGGAGCGGATCACGAACCAGAGCTTCAGCGCCCGGAACCGTCTCCCGAGCTGGATCCCCCAGTCGCGAAAGTTTTTGACATAGGGGTCCGCCCCTGTTTTTAGATACTCCGGATGGATCTCGAACGTCCGGATGAGCCATCCCGGCTCCTTAACGTAGTAGGCTGAGCAATCGAAGTTGGTCAGCATCCACTTATGCGGGTTGAAGACGAAGGAATCCATGTCTTCCGCACCGTCCAGGATCCAGCGCTTTTCGGGCAGGATGGCCGCGGTCCCGGCATAGGCGGCATCCACGTGGAGCCAGAGGCCGTGGTGCCGCGCGATCCGGCCGATGGCGGCCAGCGGATCGACGGCCGTGGATGATGTCGTGCCCAGGGTCGCAACGACACAGGCCGGAGCGAGCCCTGCCGCCTTATCTTTGAGGATGGCTTCTTCTAACTTCTCGGGGATCATGGCGAATTCCGCGTCCGAGGGGATCAAACGAAGATTTTCTCTCCCGAGACCCGCGATCTTGACCCCCTTCTCGATGCTCGAATGCGCTTCCTGAGAGGCATAGACGATGAGCGGCCGCTTTAATCCCTTTTCGTTGGATTCGAAATTCGTCGCCTTCTCCCGCGCCGAGAGCAGTGCACATAGGGTCGCCGTCGAGGCCGTATCCTGGATGACGCCGGCCATGCCTTCGGGAAGTCCCAGCATCCGCCGCAGCCATTCGAGAACCGCGTCCTCGAGTTCGGCGGCTGCCGGGGATGTCTGCCAGATCATGCACTGGGCGCCGATGCCAGCCGTCAGCAATTCGCCCAGGACAGACACCGGGCTGTTGTTGGCCGGGAAATAAGCGTGCCAGCCGGGGTGCTGCCAGTGGGTGATGCCGGGGAGGATGATATTCTTGAAATCGCCAAAGATCCGGTCCATGGACTCGGCTTTATCGGGCGGCGTGATGGGAATCCTGGCCCTGATCTCGCCCGGTTTAACCCGTGACATCACGGGCAAGGTTTCGACATTTTCCATATATTCGGCGATCCAATCGACGAATTCGTGGCCGTATTTCTTGAACTCTTTCGTGTCCATGGAAATCTCCTCGCCTATATCTTAAACCAAAAAGAGAGCATCACTCCACATTTTTTTGGACTCTCTTATAAGCGTCATTTTCGCTCACGTAAGACCGCTTTTTGGAAGGAAAACCAGCAAATCTGACCACGAAGGCCTGTATTAAGCCTCTTTTCCGAGCATTCGGAAGGAAAATCGGTAAAATTGGCCATCGTTCCGCTCTTCTATTCGCCTTTAATACACGCCAAAAAGAATTTTTTAAATATTTGAAAAAATTTGTTGCTTTTTGAATCATTTTGTGTTATAATTATTTATACTTTTGAAGAGGGGGAAACGGAAAATCAATAAGTGATT
>Ga0315279_10001026_pt1 | contig 48548 bp, 43 predicted proteins | sample YL17G06_20_MG_FD_203694 | JGI IMG/M metagenome (GOLD analysis project Ga0315279, IMG submission 203694) | Sediment microbial communities from Yellowstone Lake, YNP, Wyoming, USA - YL17G06_20 | ecosystem: Environmental > Aquatic > Freshwater > Lake > Sediment | place: USA: Wyoming | collected...
CCTTTCCAAGAAATGGAGGTTCGGTAAATCAGCCGCCAAACTCCCGCGCGATCTTCCCAACCGTCTCGACGAGCTTCGCGACCTCATCAGGTAAGTTGTAGTAGTGGACGGAAGCCCTGACAGTCCCTTCCACTCCCAGGTGTTTCATTGTCGGCTGCGCGCAGTGGTGGCCAGATCTCACGGCTATTTTCTCGAGCTCATCGAGCATCGAAGCAACGTCGTGATGCCCAAGTCCTTTCACGTTGAAGCTCACCACTCCGCCGCGCTTGTTCAAGTCAGTCGGACCGTAGACTGAAACGTTCCCAATTTTTGCAATCTTCATCATACTCTCAGTGAGCTCCCTCTCCCTCTTCTCAATCCTTTCAATCCCGATGTCAAGGACGTAATCGCATGCCCTTCCCAACCCGATTATCCCTGGGATGTTAGGAGTCCCGCCGTCAAAAATCTGCGGTGGCTTGGAGAACTCCACGCGATCTTTTCCAACCTCCTCGACCATCCCCCCGCCCACAAGAAGCGGCTTGAGCTCTTTGCCCAGCTCCTTCCTGAAGTAGAGAAATCCCGTTCCCTGCGGCCCGAGAAGCCCCTTGTGGCCCGGAGCAGCCAAGAAGTCGCAACCGATTTTCCTAACATCAACGGGCATGTGACCGACAGACTGGGCAGCATCAAGGAGGAAAAGCACGTCATTCTCCTTCGCCACCTTCCCAATCTCCTCGACCGGCTGTATGCTCCCGACAGAGTTTGAGACTTGATGGGTCGCTATCAGGCGGGTGCTCTTGTCTATCGCGGCCTCGAAGTCCTCGGGTCTGAGGAGGCAGTCGTTCGTGGCCCCTATGACCTCCAGCTTCACTCCCCGCTCCTGGAGACGCTGCCACGGGAGAATGTTGGAGTGGTGCTCGAGTACGGTGGTTACGACCTTGTCCCCACTCTTCAGCCCGAGGCCCTGCGCGACAATGTTTATCGACTCCGTCGCGTTCTTTGTGTAGGCAATTTCATCCCCGTCGCAGTTTATCACGTTCGCTATCTTTTTCCTGACAGCTTCGAAAACCTCTGTGGCGCGCATGGTCGCGCGGTGGACTCCCCTGCCGACGTTGGCGTTGTACTCGTTGAAGTACTCCAGCATCGCGTCGATCACAGGCTTCGGGGTCGGCGTGGTCGCCGTGTTGTCCAGATAGATTATCCCTGTTTTCAAGAACGGTATGTCCTTCCTTACTTCCTCAACGCTTTTTGCCAACCTTATCCCTCCTGGCAGGTTCTATGTGCACCACCACCGATTCTAAATCTGGTATTTTAGACTTTAATCTACGTTCTACTTTTGTTGCTATATCATGTGACTTCTCGACAGTTATTTTGGGGTTTACGGTTATGTGCACGTCCGCGTGTATTTGGGAACCAACCCGGCGGGCGCGGTAGCCATGACTCCCTAGAACTCCAGGGACTTCCAAACACGTGCTGCTTATTTTATTCATCGTGTCTTCCCCTGGCGACGCACCCATAAGTACGTTTAAAGCATTTCGCCCAATCCCCAAACTCCAATAAACTATCAACGCGGAAATCCCCAACGCGACAAACGAATCTGCCCACAGGTGCCCAATTATCACGAAGACCAGCCCACCCAAAACAGCCACGGCCGACACTGCATCCGTAAGCGTGTGGTAACCGTCCGCGGTCACGGCCATACTATGGGTTTCCCTCCCGGTTGTGATTTTGTACCTCGCCAAGAGCCCTGAAACCACTATTGCTGCTATCGTTACCATCAAAAGCTCAAACGACACCACTGGCGTCGCGCCGGACTGGAACTTCTCCGCCGCAAGAAATGCCACCCGCAAGCCCGCAAAGAAAAGCACGATCGCAAGTATCAAAGAAGCCAGCGTCTCCGCCTGGGCGTGTCCGTAGGGGTGCCCGCGATCGGCCGGCCGCTTGGAGATGTGTAAACCAGCCAAAACTACAACCGATGTCACGGTGTCGGAAAGTGCATCTATTCCCGCCGCAAACAACGCAACACTGCCTGAAAAAACCGCGGCCACCAGCTCAACCAATCCCATGAAAGTAGTCGTGACTATGGAGACCTTTGTTGCCCGCTCTGCCTGCTCTGCCACCACTCTATCTTTTAAAAATCGTCCTGCCCGCCCTAAAGGGATAACTGATTTGCACGCAAAAATTACCCTACAAAAGCCTGGTGAGGCCCACGACCTGAACGTTCCCGACGCCAGGAATTGCCGCGAGCGCCTTCTCCAGCGGGTCCGTCCCGCCTTCAGCATCTTTTACCACGGCGATGATCTTGAGCGCTTCCAGACCGAAGGCTATCGGCTCCCGAGAAACCGAGTGGACCTTTGCGCGCGCCCTTGCCTCCTGCTCGAGCTTGCCCAGGTCGACCTCTGTGCCTTCCGGCATCAGCATGACGGTCACAGCTACATCGGCCATTTCAAAACCTCACGGGCCTGCGAACCCGCAACTGGGGCACTTGTATGTGTTGCTGAGCCTTCGGCACCGGGAGCACCGCCACATCTCAGACGCGCCACAGCTCGGGCATGGAAAGCGGGCCGCCACTTCCCCCGGAGCTATTTCCTTGTTGCATGACGTGCAAGTTGCCATATGGGTCCCACCAACTTTACGCGGGGAGCCATTTTAACCCTAATGGCGCGGGGCCCAATCACTGAAACATGGCTTTTGGCGGGACTATGTAGTGACGCTACATTTATATAGTGATGCTACATAGTCAGAAAGACAACATGGAACGAAAACGAGAGGAATGGCGCGTTCACATGAATCAAGAAATGAAGAGGGGCATGTTGAGCATGTTCATCCTCTGGACTTTGAAAAAGAAGGGCGGCAAGATGTACGGCTACGAGATGATACAGATGTTCCAATCAAAAACAAAAGGCAGATGGATGCCGAAAGCCGGGACGATATACCCGATACTGCGTAGGCTTGAGAAGCGTGGACTTGTGGAAAGCACCTGGACGACCCGTAAAACCGGGGGACCAAGCCGCAGATATTACAAAATCACCAAGGAAGGGGAAAAAGCGGCGACGGCAGCATTTGTCGAGTGGAGGAAGTTGATGGTGGAGTTCAAAGAATTTCTCCACGATCTCTTCGGGGTAGATTAGATGAAGAACAGCTACGCGATAGAAACGCACGGCCTGACAAAAAAATTCAACGGGGTCACCGCGGTTAACCACGTTTCCTTCGTTGTAAAGGCGGGCGAGATATTCGGACTGCTCGGGCCGAACGGCGCCGGCAAAAGCACCATAATGAGACTGCTCTGCACGCTGACAGTGCCTACGGGGGGCACCGCCAAAATCGGTGGCTACGACATGGTGAAGGAAGACAACAAGGTGAGGGAGCTCATCGGCCTGGTATCCGAAAAGATGATCATGTACGACCGGCTGACCGCCAAGGAGAACATGAAGTTCTTCGGAAAATTGTACAGTATCCCCAACGACGTGCTGGAGCGCAGGATCAAGGAGCTGATAGGACTCGTCCACATGGAAAAGTGGCAAGACAAGGAGGTGGGAACGTTCTCGACCGGCATGAAACAGCGGATCAACGTGATAAGGGCGCTCCTCAACATGCCCAAGATACTGTTCTTGGACGAGCCGACGCTGGGGCTGGACCCGCAATCGAGCAGCGAAATCAGGGAGTTCGTGCGCAAACTCAACCAAGAAAACAAGATAACGATAATCCTCACCACCCACATGATGGTGGAAGCAGACCAGCTTTGCGACCGAATCGGCATCATAGACCGCGGGAAGATAGTCGCTCTCGACACCCCGCTTAACCTGAAAAGGATGGTCGCAAAGGGGAGCGTCTTTGAGCTGAACATTTCCAATCTCAACAACAAGCTGCTGTCGCTGGTGAAATCTTGCCCATGCGTCGACTCCGTCACCAGAGACAGCGAGACGCGCATCAAGGTCCACACCACGGGAAACAAAGCATTTGACAATCTAGTGGACGTCGTGCGGTCGAACGGCGGAGAAATCTTGTCCATAAACAGCCTCGAACCGACGCTTGAAGACGTGTTTTTGCACCTTACCGGACACCAGGTGAGGGAACATGTTTCCGAGAAGGTTTCAAGACTGCACAAACACGGGTTCGGGGCGAAGCCGAGGGTAAGGTGAAACTATGGGCGCAAAGAAATTACTGTCCAACAGTCTGCGGATTGCCTGGAAGGACCTGCTGGAGTTCAGCAGGGTCAGGATGGCTGTGGCAATGCTGATCTTGATGCCGCTCTTCATGATGGTGATGGTAGGGTACATATTCCCGAGCACCAGTTCGATGAACAACATGCCAGTAGGGCTGGTAAACCTGGATAACGAGAATAACAATTACGCAAGCCATGTCTTTGTAACGGTGTTTGGGGCGATAGAAAATCAGACTGGGATGATGGACCTCACCAGCGCCACCAGTTTCGACGATATCAAAACCCAAGTCCAGAATGGCGACATTTACGGCGGCATAATCATCCCAGAGAACTTCTCGGCAAGTTTGATGGCTGGCAAACAGGCGGAAATAACTATCGTCACGGACCAATCCAACCCCCAGATTTCAACAATAATGCAAAGTGTCCTGACGCAGACAATCGAGCAGATGGGGACTTGGCTTGCCCAACAAAACGTCCAGCTGCTCGCTAGCGCCGATAATCTAGTCTTGGATAACTCGGCTGCGCTGGCGGTGATAAAACCCTACAGTGTCCAGGTAGAAGGAATCGTGCCTGGAAATCCTAACTATTTCCAGTTCATGGCGGCCGGGATAATAGCGATGACAGCAATGATGTCCGTGATGACGGGGCTACCCCGCGCCATTTCCCACGAGAAAGAGGCAGGCACCTTGGACGGCATGATGTCGGCGCCAATCAACAGGATGTCAATACTGCTCGGAAAAACGATTGCTCAGACGACCAGAGGGATAATCCAGGCAATTATCATACTTGCATTGGCAATAGCCCTCTTCGGCGTTACCATCCAAGGGAACATCTTGCTAGTTTTCGCCCTTTTATTTTTAGGGATATTCAGCTTTGTGGGATTAGGCATTGTAATCACATCCTACGCGAAAAATGAGGAGACGGCGGGCATGATGCTGATGACGCTGATGTTCCCCATGATGTTCTTGAGCGGGGTGTTCTTCCCAATACAACAGATGCCCTGGTTCATGCAGGCCATTTCAAAGGTGTTTCCGTTGACGTACACAACATCTGCATTGAGAAAGGTAATGACGCTTGGAGCTGGGGTATCATCCATAACCACTGAGCTGTTGGTGCTGATAGTATTTGGAACTGTAATGCTACTGATTGCAGTGCGGGTATTCAAGCGCGCGATGACCAGATAACGGTGAATTTTAACATGAAGAACAGCTACGCGATAGAAACGCGGGGGCTGACCAAAAAATACGGGGACCTGACGGCGGTCAACCGCGTGAACTTGAAGATAAACCCAGGCGAGATCTTCGGCCTTCTTGGTCCTAACGGCGCGGGCAAGACCACGCTAATCCACATGCTCTCCACGATTTTGCCTCCGACAGGCGGAACGGCGAAAGTTGGTGGCTCAGACATCCGCAAGAACCCGGACAGCGTCCGCAGGGCGATTGGGATAGTCTTCCAGGAGCCATCTCTCGACAACCGCCTGACTGGCAAGGAAAATCTGGACTTCCATGGACGGATGTACGGACTGGCGGGGACACAGAGGGAAGAACGCATAAAAGAGGTGCTGAAAATAGTCGGGCTTAGCGAGCGGGCCGGCAACCTTGTCCAGAATTACTCCGGGGGAATGAAGCGCAGGCTAGAGATGGCGCGGGGGCTGATGCATCGACCTCAGATTCTGTTCTTGGACGAGCCGACGCTGGGCTTGGACCCTCAGACCAGGCGCGCGGTCTGGGACCAGATAAGGATGCTGAACACGGTGGAAAAAGTTACCATCATCCTCACGACCCATTACATAGAGGAGGCCGACTACCTTTGCAATCGCGTCGCCATATTCGACCGCGGGAGGATAGTCGAGCTCGGGGCGCCAAAGGCCCTTAAGGACGCGCTCAAGGGGGACATCGTCTCCCTCCGTGTTGCCACGCCGGAAAAGTTCCTCAAAGTCCTTCAGAAAGCTCCGTTCGTGAAAAATGCGAAAGTTGTTGACGATAGCCTCTACCTCCGGGTCGACAACGGCGAGAGGGCAATCCCTCGGTTGATCGAAATCGTTGCTGCAAACGGTGGCCAAGTCCAAGGTGCCAACCTGAGCCGCCCAACTCTGGAGGATGTTTTCATCAAACACACAGGGAAGACCATCCGTGAAGAGAAGCCGGACAACCGCGTGCCGTTCGGGCCGGGGTCCCACTGGCGCAGGTGAAATGCATGGCGGCTACACAAGTCATCTACACTATGTGGCTCCGGGAGATGAAGTGGTTCATCCGTGCGAAATCCAGGATGGCCCAATCTATCGTCCAACCTTTCTTGTGGCTGGCAATCGTTGGGGTGGGAATGAGTTCGGCGTTCACTATGCCTGGCGGGACAAGCTACCTGCAGTTCATGGCCCCTGGGATAATCGGAATGTCGCTGATATTCTCCTCGACGATGCTGGGGGTCTCTGTGCTGTGGGACAAACAGTTTGGTTTCATGAAGGAGATACTGGTCGCTCCTGTTTCCAGAACACATATAATGCTAGGCAAGGCACTGGGGGGCATGACCATCTCTGTGCTCCAAGGAGTGATACTCATCTTCGCCGTTGGGCTGTTCGGATTCTGGCCGCCGAGCGTGATAGCGCTTCTACAAATCTTGGTCTTCATGGCGCTTGTTTCTCTAAGCTTCGTGAGTCTGGGGCTGGCAATAGCCGCGAGGATGGAAGACCCGATTGCCTTCCCTGTGGTCATGAACTTTCTGATAATGCCGCTGTTCTTTCTCTCCGGGGCACTTTTCCCGATAAGTATGGCCCCCGCGTGGATGAAGGCCGCGGCCTCACTCAACCCGCTCATGTACGGAGTGGACGGGCTCAGGGCCGCTTTCCTGGGGACATCACAGTACCCCATATTGGTGGACTTCGGGATACTGCTCATGTTCTTCGTGGCGATGATCCTGATTGGTGGGTACCTGTTCAAGAAGATGAAGGCTTAAACTTTTTACGCTGGCACAAAAGTGGAAGTGGTGCTTAAGAATGGCAATCAAAGGTTACGCCGAGTACAAGAGCAGGGAGTTCTGCAAAGACGTGAAGTGCCCGGTGCAGCTTTTGCTCGACACGCGGGAGAAGGACTCTGCGGAATATAACAAGATAAGGGACCTCTGCAAGGCCGGCTGCCTGCACACCACCAGAGAGTTCCACTACTGGCTGATAGACAAAGGTTATTTAATCGTCAGGCCGGAAAAATGAAGGGATGAGATGGACTGGGGAATGAAGAACCGGCTTTCGCATCTGATTCAGCCAGATGGCAGGGCGATGTTCCTACCAATAGACCACGGGTACTTCCAGGGCCCGACGTCAAGGCTTGAGGAGCCGGGGAAGACCATCGCGCCCATCCTGCCTTATGCGGACGCCATCATGCTCACGAGAGGAATATTACGCAACTCTGTCGACCCGACCAACACCAAGCCAGTGATCCTTCGCGTCTCCGGGGGAACCAGCATGGCGCGCAGGGAGGAACTGGACCAAGAGGGAATCACCACTTCTGTCAGGGAGGCCATCAGGCTCAACGCGTGCGCGGTGTCGATGTCCATCTTTGTTGGGTCGCCGAGCGAGCACCAGACCCTTCTAAACCTCTCCAACCTGGTGAACGAGTGCGAGGAGTACGGCATACCGGCGATGGCTGTGACGGCGGTTGGGACAGAGGTCGGGCAGAAGGACGCGAGGTACCTGGCCCTGGCATCCAGGATTGCCGCTGAGCTTGGGGCGCGGGTGGTGAAGACATACTACTGCGAGAAGGACTTCGAGAGGGTCGTCAAAGGGTGCCCGGTGCCGATAGTGATAGCCGGCGGGCCGAAGGTAGACTCTGAAATCGAGGTTTTCAACTGGATACACGACGCCATCGAGAAGGGGGCGATCGGGGTGAACCTCGGACGGAACATCTGGCAGCACGACCACCCGGTGGCGATGGCAAAAGCAATCCGAGCGGTCATCCACGAGAACGCTACCCCAAAAGAAGCGCAGGCGATATTCGACAAAAACAAGAGCAGCAAGAAGTAGAAACACTTCCCCTGAGTTTTATCTCTGGTTAGACCTCCAAGAGTTGTCTCAAAAAGTGTAAATGGGATTGGTTTAACATTGAACGGGGCACATGCGGACAAATGATGGGACTTCTCAGAGCAACGGGAAAACGGCGTCTCTGCAGACGTTTTGGAGCATACCGGTTGAAAAATTGCTTCCGCTGCTCCAAGCGGCCCCACATGGACTGTCGAGCGATGAAGCCCGAGACAGGCTGGCACGTCACGGCGCAAACCTTCTTAAACCAAAAAAGAGGTTGGATGCCACTTCGCTCTTTCTCGCCCAGTTCAAGAGCCCAATCGTCCTCATCCTCATCTTCGCTTCTGGGTTGGCATTATTTTTGGGCGACCTGATCAACGCGACCATAATCCTGACGATAGTTCTCATAAGCAGCATGCTTGGATTCTGGCAGGAACGCGGTGCGACGAATGCTGTCCAAAAGTTGCTGTCCATCGTTCAGATAAAAGTGCTGGTGCTGCGCGACGGGCGAAAAAAAGAGATTCCGATGGAGGACGTAGTACCTGGAGATGTCGTTGTCATCGGCGCTGGAGATGTCATCCCTGGAGATTGCCTTATTCTTGAGTCCAACGAACTTTTCGTGAACGAGGCGGCTTTGACCGGTGAAACCTACCCTGTCGAGAAAAACGCCGGGGTACTGGCGCCGGAAACTCCGCTCGCTCAGAGAAAAAACTCTCTTTTCATGGGGGCCCACGTGGTCAGCGGCAGCGCGACAGCAGTAGTTGTGAGGACCGGGAAAGAAACTGAATTTGGAAGCGTTTCCGAACAGCTGAAGCTGAGGGCCCCAGAAACAGAATTTGAACGCGGCGTCAGGCGGTTTGGATACCTTCTCATGGAAGTCACGCTGATGCTGGTGATTTCAATCTTTGCCATCAACGTCTACTTCGCGCGCCCGGTTTTGCAGTCTTTTCTGTTCGCTATGGCGCTCGCGGTCGGGCTTGCGCCGCAGCTTCTTCCGGCAATCATCAGCGTCAACCTTTCGCACGGCGCCAGAAAAATGGCCAGCCAAAAAGTGATAGTCAAGCGCCTCGCCTCGATAGAGAACTTCGGGAGCATGAACGTGCTGTGTTCCGACAAAACCGGAACCCTGACTGAAGGCGTGGCACGCATTCACTCACATCTCGATGTGGAGGGCAAAGATAGTGAAAAGGTTCTTTTTTACGCGTATCTGAACGCGACTTATGAGACTGGATTCAAGAACTTGATGGACGAAGCAATTCGCGCCCACAAAGAGTTTGATAAAACGGGCTACAAGAAATTGGACGAGGTACCGTATGATTTTGTCCGAAAGCGTCTGAGCATCCTGATCTCCGCAAATGACAGACGTTTTATCGTTACAAAGGGCGCGTTGAATAACATCCTTGAAGTATGCTCCACTGTCGAAACCCCGAAAGGTGATATCCGGAAAATCTCTGACGTCCGGGCACAAATTATGCAGCGGTACGAGGAACTCAGCCGCCAGGGCTTCCGCATCCTTGGGGTGGCGTACCGAGATGTGGGCTCCATCATTCGAATGGACAAGGGCGATGAAACTGACATGACATTTTTGGGCTTCATGGTATTTCACGACCCTCCAAAACCCGGGATAGCCGACATCGTGAGCGGTTTAGAAAAACTTGGGATTTCCCTCAAAATCATAACCGGTGACAACAAGTTCGTGGCCGCTCACGTCAGCCAGCAGGTCGGAATCACCAATCCAAAAATACTTCTCGGCTCGGAAATCAGGCAGATGAGCGACGACGCGCTGCTCAAAAAAGTAAAAGAAGTAGACGTTTTCGCTGAGACAGAACCAAGTCAGAAGGAACACATCATCCTCGCCCTCCGAAGGGCCGGAAACGTTGTTGGTTACATGGGGGACGGAATCAACGACGCTTCCGCAATCCACGCCTCCGACGTTGGCATCTCCGTGGATGGCGCCGTGGATGTTGCGAAGGAAGCCGCAGACATTGTTCTGCTTGAAAAGGATCTGGGCGTTCTTAAGCAGGGGGTGGAGGAAGGGAGAGCGACCTTTGCCAACACCCTAAAGTATGTTTTCATGGCAACCAGCGCCAACTTCGGGAACATGTTCAGCATGGCGGGGATATCGCTAGTGCTGCCCTTCCTGCCTTTGCTGCCAATGCAGATTTTGCTCATGAACCTGATGACCGATTTCCCGGAGATGGCGATAGCGACCGACAGCGTGGACCGTGAAATGGTGGACAAACCACGGCGCTGGAACATCAAGTTCATCCGCAAGTTTATGTTGACTTTCGGGACATTGAGTTCCATTTTTGATTATCTTACGTTCGGTGCGCTGCTGCTCGTCCTGTCAGCAGGCATGCCCGAGTTCAGGACTGGCTGGTTCGTGGAGTCGGTCATCTCCGCGGCCTTGATTGTGCTGGTCATCAGGACTAGGAGACCGTTCTTCAGAAGCAGGGCAGGGAGGAACCTGACGTTGGCTACCCTAGTTGTAATCGGGTTCGCGCTCGTCCTGCCTTACACCCCGCTGGCGCAGGTGCTGGGATTTGTCCCGCTGCCTTTGACTTTCCTCCTGTTGTTGATGGGCATCTTGGTGCTTTATGTCGCCGGGGCGGAGTTAATCAAGAAGACGTTTTACAAACACGTGAAATTCTAATGGGAGAGATTGGATGGTGTGATGACTTGGCCAACGTCTCGTTAACAAGTAAAGTTATTGTGGCCTCGCTGGTTATACTGGCGCTGGCGGCGGCGCTGATTGTGTTGCCCACGAACTTGTTCAATGAAAACAAAACTTCTGAAAACGGGGCGTGGACAATGATTGAAAACAGGGATTCATTGACCGAAAGCGGGGCTTGGATGAATGCCGAATTCATGCTGGATGGAGGAGTGCCGTGGGCTGGGGATGAGTTTGCCAAAGAACTGGGGATAAACACGATCCCAATTTATCTCGACCACCAGTGGTCAACGGCTGAGTCTGCGGACAATAGCTGGAGTTGGGATTCCGAGTTCCCGGTACACACTGATGAATACTCCCACTGCTTGGTGAGGCTAGGAGTGCTTCATTTATTGTCTTGGACCCCGACCGCAATCCCCGGTTGGGTAGACACGGACAACCTCGACGGCAGTTTCAAAGAAGAGTACGGCGAGTACGTCCAAGAAGCCGTTCGACAGGTGAAACAGAGAAACCTCCCTGTCGATGCTTATCTCGTCGAGCTCGAGGCCAATTACGCGGGACATGAAATCGCGGGCAATTCCTGGATCACCAACGCCTGGATAATCAACTGGATCAAGTGGGAAGTCGAACTGATAAAAAGCATCGACCCGAACGCAAGAATCGTCATCCCGCTGACCCCGACTGAATTCCGCCCAGAAGAATCTCTTGACAATACCGGAGACCGGGGAAAGATTCTTGTCGCGGACTTTGTCAGGCGCATGATTCAAGAGAATGTTCGGTTCGACGCCTTCGGGTTCAATATCGCCAGCGGCATTTATGACAAGGTCGATAACTGGCCAACTTTGCAAGAGGTTTTGGATACATGGTCCACCATCGACAAGGAAATTTTTGTCTGGGCGATGGGATACCCTGCCAACAACGATGACAACCTGACTTTCCACAACCCCCGTGCTGCCGGCTATTCTGATGAATGGCAGGAGGAACAGTATGTGAATTCCTTGCGGCTGCTTCTCGAAAACCCGAAAGTCATTGGAGTGTCCGTAGACTTGTACGATTTCCAAGAACCTGGGTCGGAGGCCGCGTATCACTGGGGACTTGTTGATGGAGACTGGGCAAATCCTGAAACCCTTTCCAAAAGACCGAGCTTTGACGCCGTGAAGGAGTACTGGCAAAATAACTACAGATGATGGCAAAAGTTAAAACGCGCCGCAAACATCTGAAAGAGGGGATGTTTTGAGAAAACAAAAATCTGGAAATTCTCGCAAGAGTTGGCGGGAGAAGCTGGAGAATCCTCCGAAGGGGCTGCCCAAGATTGTCCGCGGTCCGGCAAAGTGGGAAAAAACTTTTGGTGGCAGGAGGGTCCTGATAGCCACGCCGCTTCTCGTCGACAAGAAGATACGCAAGGTCAAAAAAGGGAAACTCGTGACCGTGAACCAAATCAGGAGCAGCCTGGCGAGGGATTTCAGGGCGGACTCAACCTGCCAGATCACCACGGGAATTTTTGTCCGAATAGTTTCCGAGGTAGCAGAAGAAGACCTAAGAGCAGGAAAAAAACAGGTGACACCATACTGGCGGGTGCTTCGCGAGGGCGGCCACCTCAACGAGAAGTATCCTGGAGAGACAAGGGCGCAAGCTGCCCGCCTGAGAAAGGAAGGACACATCATCCTGTGCAGTGGGGGAAAGAAGCCGCCAACAGTGAAGGATTATGACAAATTCTTGGCCAAGCTTTAACCTGGCTATTTTATCAGCCGCGCTTTCATGAACTTTATCGCGAGAATGATAATCAGAGCGGTGACGCCCAAAATCCAAAGCAGGTTCACCAGGTTCAGCCAGCTGAGATTGTTGAGGGTTATGGCCCGAGTGAGACTCACCAGGTGGGTAAGGGGGAAAGCAAAAGCAATCATCTGCATCGCCGCTGGGAGTATCGCCAGCGGAAAGAAGGTGCCGCCGAAGAGGAGCATTGGAGTGATCAGCAGGAAGGTGGGGTAGTTCAGGGAATCTATGCCCGGCACGATGGCGGCGAAAACCATCCCCAGCGCGGCGAAAAGCAGGCCCCCTAAGAAAGCGAGTGGCAGGATCAACAACGACATCGGAAGACTGACCAGCCCGAACGCCGCGACAACAAACAAAATTATCGCGCCGTTTATCAGCGCTCTGGTAGCACCCCACAAAATCTCTCCCATTATCACGTCCTCTATCGTGAGGGGAGTAGCAATCATTGCGTCGTACGTCTTCTGGTAGTGCATGCGAACAAATGAGCCATACGTGCACTCGAAAAAGGAAGAGTTCATCACCGAGATCGCGATTATGGCGGGAGCGAAATAGGCGGTATACGAAACTCCGCCCAACGTGCCAACGAAAACTCCCAGCCCAAACCCGAATGCGAAGAGATAGAAAAGGGGTTCGAGGAACGGGGCGAGGAGGTTCACCTTGTAGTTTCTCTTCAGGATGTTGCTGTTCCTCTGCCAGACCTTCAGTGAAAGCCTGGAGACCTTTGGAAGCTTGGGGAAACCCGTCATTCAAATCACTCCAGCAGCTCCTTCCCGGTGAGCTTGATGAAGACGTCCTCCAGCGTGGTCTCCCTCGCGGTCACCTTGCCTACTCCGCACGTCCCAATAAGGGCGGAGAGGACCTTCTTCGGGTTCTTTGTGAATATTCGCGCTGTGCCTCCCACTACATCGTAATCCTTGGCCCCGAGCTTCTTCAGGCACCTCAACACCTTCGGGGTGCCGCTCGCTTCAACCACCGTCACCCCGGCGTATTTTTTCACCAGATCGCTCGGGACCCCATGGGCGATTATCTTCCCAAAGTTCATTATTGCAAGACGGTCACAGAGCTGGGCCGCTTCGTCCATGTAGTGGGTGGTCATTATTATTGTGACGCCCTCGGACTTCAGCTGCCTGAGCCTTTCCCAGATCAGCTGCCTGCCCTGCGGGTCGAGCCCCAAAGTCGGTTCATCTAAAATCAGAACTCGTGGATTGTTGATCAGCGCCCTGGCCAGTATGAGGCGCCTCTTCATCCCGCCCGAGAGCTCCTCTATTTCCACGTCGCGCTTTCCCCAAAGCTGCACGAAATTCAGGAGCTTCTTTGTCCTGGCCTCGGCTTCCCTCCCCGGGATGTTGAAGTAACGGGAGTAGACCATCAGGTTCTGGTAAGTGGTGAAATCCGGGTCGAGGTTGTTCTCTTGGGGAACCACCCCCAGACTTGCCTTGATCTCCCTCTCGTTCCCAACCACGTCCATGCCCGCAACCTCGAGCCTGCCGGAAGTCTTCGGGCTCACGCACTGAATCATCTTCATCGTTGTCGTCTTTCCGGCGCCGTTCGGACCGAGGAACCCGAAGAGTTCCCCTTTCTCCACCGCGAAGCTTATCCCGTCCACTGCCTTGAGGCCGTCATAGCGCTTGATGAGATTCTCCGCCACTACAATCGAAGGCATTTTGCCACCCCGTTCTGGAGTAGAATAGTCAGCCGGACATTTAAGTTGAAACCAACTGCGCGGCGTTTTGGGTTTTCTGACGGGAAACTCTTAAGGTTCAAGACTTCGAGATTCTTGAGGTGACCGCTGTGCGAGTGGCGATGTATTACAACAACAATGATGTTCGACTGGAGGAGATGCCCAAACCGGAGATTGGCCCCGGCGAGTTCCTTATGAAGACCATGGCATGCGGGATCTGTGGGAGCGATGTCTTGGAGTGGTACAGGATAAAAACAGCGCCCCGAGTTCTGGGACATGAAGCCACTGGAGTTATAGCCGAGGTTGGGGCTGGGGTGGAGCGTTACAGCGTCGGGGACAAAATCTTCGTTTCCCACCATGTGCCCTGCGGCAAATGTAGGTACTGCCAGAGGGGCCACCACACGTCCTGCGAGACCCTCCACACCACAAACTACCATCCCGGGGGATTCTCGGAGCTCATCAAGGTGCCAAAGATTAACGTGGAGCGAGGAGTGTACCTGCTGCCTTCTGGAGTTTCGTTTGAGACTGGGGTCTTCATCGAACCTCTCGCGTGCGCCGTCCGCGGACAGCGGCTGTCGGGCGTTGGAACTGGAGACACCGTCTTGGTACTTGGCAGCGGGGTCTCGGGGCTGCTCCACATCCAGCTCGCAAAAATCAACGGGGCAAAGAGGATAATCGCAACGGACCTGAGCGAGTACAAGATGAAGGCGGCGAAAAAGTTCGGCGCGAACGAAGTGATAAACGCTAACGAAAATGTTCCTGAAAAGGTCCGGGAGTTGAACGAGGGGCGGCTGGCGGACCAGGTCATCGTCTGCACTGGCGCCAAGCCTGCCGCTGAGCAGGCGGTGCGATGCGCGGAAAGGGGCGGGACCATCCTGTTCTTCGCCGTCCCTTCGCCGGGGCAGGACGTCGTCGCACCACTCGTGGATTTCTGGAGAAACGAGATAACCTTGAAGACATCCTACGGGGCCGCACCCAAGGATTTGGAAGAATCACTGAAGCTCATCTCAAAGAAGAGAGTGAGTGTCAAGCAAATGATCACCCACAGGTTTGGGCTGGCCAACGCTGGAGAGGCTTTCAAGCTCGTGGCCAGCGGCGGGGATTGCCTTAAGGCAATCATCGAGCCCCAGAAGTGATTGAGATGCTCAAGCTGGATGAGGAGCTGAAACTTCGCTTTCCTGACCTGGCCGCGCCCATCGTGATTCTGGATGGGGTGACGGTGGAGCCAGAAAAAGCCGAGCTCCAGGACTTCAAGCGACAGATGGAAGACGAAGTCAGGAAGACACACGATCTGGAGACGATCAAAGACGCCCCGCTCATGAGAACATACCGCGACTTTTACTGGAAGATAGAAATAGACCCTACAAAGGACAGACCGGCCGCGGAGGCGCTCACAAGGAGAATCCTCGCCGGAAAATCACTCCCGACCATAAACACACTCGTCGACGCGTACAACCTCGCATCCGTCAAAAGCTTCATCCCGATGGCCGCCTTCGATGCTGAGAAAGTCCAGGGGGCGCTTCTCATGAGGTCGGCGAAAGCTGGTGAGGAATTCTTGGGAATCGGGATGCGAACACCACAGGTCTTGAAGGGAAACGAACCGGTCGTGTCCGATTCAGAAAAGTTGGTTGCTGTATACCCTTACCGCGACGCTGACTCCACCAAAATCACGTTGTCCACAAGGAAGGTTCTGCTCATGATCTGCGGAGTTCCTGGAGTGAACCTCTTGACTTTGGAAGAGGCGATGGGCGTGGCGGTTGATTTCATCACCCGTTTCTGCGGGGGCAGTGTGGTGGAAGTTTGAACGTGGCAGCCGTTCTCTTCGACTTGGACGAGACCCTAACGGACGCGCAGGCCGGGCTGAAAGCCGCGCACGCCGCGACCGCGAAGGAGATCCAGATTTATCTCAAAAGTCGTGGAGTAAAGATTGAGAAAGGAAAGATCCAAAAAAAGCTGAAGGATTTAGACGACAGGATGAACATCAAAAGAGAATACGACCGCAACGAATGGTGGCCAGAGTTTTTCCGAATGCTTGGTGCAAAAGTCGACTTGCCTGAGAGAATAAGGAAAAAGATGACGCAGACTTACTGGTCCGCTTTCGCCGAAAAAAACAGACCGTACCCCGACGCCGAGGCCGTGCTTTCAAAATTGAAAAGGGAGGGATACAAACTGGGCCTGGTAACCGACACCGACGGGAAAAAAGGGATGAAGCGCAAAAGACTGCGACGCCTGCCACTCCTCAAGTTCTTCGATGTCGTGGTCATAGGCGGCGACGACACCACCCACGCCAAGCCAAGTCCCGAGTCGTTCCTGCTCGCGGCGAGAAAACTCCATGTTGAACCGAAGGAGTGCCTGATGGTCGGGGACAAACCGTTCACAGACATCCGCGGGGCAAAGGCCGCTGGGATGAAAGCGGTCCTTGTAAAGAAAAGGGATTGGAAGACCGGAGACAAGCCGGACGCTGTTGTTCATTCGCTTTCAGAGGTTCTAGCTCTTCTCGAAAAGCCATGAAAAGTCCTGGTGTGCCTTTCTCTTGTCCACCATCTCGGCCAACGCGTGGGAAATGAGCGGCAATGCAATCGTCGCGTCGCAATAGCAGACGACATTCTTTCCTTTTGCCGACGTCTTGCCCCAGCTTATGGCTTCCTCAAGGGTGCAGCCGCTCAGGCCGCCCCACTGCGGAGAGTCCGTTGTTATCTGAATCGCGTAATCGTGCGGACAATCTCCTTGCGTTTTCAGCTCTTGGATAACTGCCAGAAGCTGTGCAAAGTCCTTCGGGACCCCGCCCCCGATATAAATCACGCCCGTCCTCTTCGCCTTCATGGCTACCTTCGTAGCCTCCTCCATGTCCTTCACCTGGTCTATGTTGATGTGGTGCCCCCTGTTGAGGAAGTGCATCGCGGCCACCCCGTAACCGCTATCGATTATCGCCGGGCTGAAGATGGGAACCTTCGCCTTGTAGGCCGAGGCAGCTATGCTCGGAATCTCTGACTTCGACAGCTCCTTTCCAAGGAGGTACATGAACTCGCGTGAAGAATAACTGCGGGAAGTGTCCAATGTTTCCATGAAGTCCGCGAGCGTGCCCTCCAGCTCGCGGTACTGGTACTCGTCAACAAAAACGTCGTAGAACCTGTCTATCTTCTCCTTGTACAAGTCCGCGTCGTCGACAGCTTGACTGCCCCTCCAGTAAGTTCCGCCCATCCCTGCAAGGATGTCCTCTGAGATGTTGGCACCAGTGGAGATCAGAACATCGATGAACCTGTTTTCAATCAACCAGCAGATTATCTTCCACATCCCGGTGGTGCTCATGGAACCGGTCAGGCCCATTATAATCGTCAGGTCTTCCTGGTTGAGCATCTCGGCCCAAACTTCCGCCGCTTCCCCCAGCTTTCGGCCCTGAAACCCTGTCTTCGCCATCTCTCGCAGAATCTCTGAAACCTTCTTGCCCTTCGCGACCTCTATCTCCTCGACACGTTCGCGGAAGTACTTGCTCTTTCTGGGTGACATCTTTCTGCGCAACATTGCAACATACAATTACATTATCTACGCATTAAAAGATTTTACTGAAACTGCGCTAAACGCTGTGCCTTGAGTCAATAACATGCCAACCGGGAGCTGTGGTAACCGTTCCTGACCAGGCGTCGGCGGAATTCTCCACTGCTTGTGCTTCTTCAACAGTTGGGACGCCGAGCATCCAATACGAGCGCGCGATATTTTCTGACCTGCTTTCCGCGTTTATTTGCCAGCTGTGGACCCCAGGCTGCAGCCCGACATCGCTCAAGTTCCAGCTGAAGTTTTTCCGCCCGGGCAAAATCCAGTTGTCTACCCTTTCCACCCAAGTCGATTGACCAGCCACCGCCACACGATAAACATAAACTGGAAGGTCCCCTCCGTTCGCTAGGAAAAGGGACACGTTCTCGATTGTCGCTAGACCTTCTCTTGCGCCCCACTGCAGCACCTGAATGTTTTCTATGTTAAGCGCTGGCCCGACAAATTCAAAGTAGTTCTCGTAAATTATTCTGCCACTCTGCTCAATCTTTATTATGTAAATCCCCGCGGCGGGTGAACTCTCTCCCTGCGACATGCTGAACTGACCAGAGCTATCGCCAGCAGGAAAAACTGTTTGGTCCACCACCTGGTTGTCCGGGTCCGTCAAAGTGGCCGTGAGGGACTGACTTGATGAATAAGATATGCTCAGAAAAACACCGTTGTCCGTGCCGACCTCCCAACTTTTGAACTCAAAAGTCACCCGGAACGTAAAAAATACTGCGACGAACACGACCGCGGCCGTCACCGCAATCGCCACAAATTTTGTCAAGTTATTCATTTTCCCAAACAAATCGAGGGCTCCGTCCTATAAAGCTCTGAACCTAAAGAAACAGCCACATGGTGCGGGCGGGGGGATTTGAACCCCCAACAGCCAGATATCCGATCTCCTGGGAACTTCAGTTTTGCCCCTGCGAGATTTCTCGAAGGCCTGGCACTCTCCCAGGTTGAGTTACGCCCGCACCGTTACAAAAGTCGCCTGTAACTTTAAATAATGATACAGGGGCCGACGAACACCGATTTAAGTCCGCGTGCGCTAGCGTTAGCTGATAGGATTGTCAGGCTACAGGAAAGAAATGCTGCGGCTCCTGAAATCCGCGTCCGTGGATGTCGGAGATTTCGTGAGGGTCGAGAGCGGCGACAAGGTTTACGAGGGGATCCTCATGCCGCGCGCGGAACTCGGAGACCCAAACCACATCGTCCTGAAGCTCTCCAGCGGCTACAACATCGGCGTCCGGGTCTCGAAAGAAACCAAGATAAGTCGCATAGAAAAAGGGGCTCCTCCGACTCTTTCTATTCCAAAGCTTGAGTTCAAACGCGACCCGTCAAAGCCAAACGTGACGATAATCGGCACGGGCGGGACGATAGCGAGCAGGGTCGACTACCGGACCGGCGCAGTCTATCCCGCCTTCACTGCCGAGGAAATCTACAGCGCGGTCCCTGAGCTGGCGGACCTGGCAAACATCAAGGTCCTGGAGGTCTGCAACGTCTTCAGCGAGCACATGACTTCCGAGCTCTGGGCCAAGATTGGCAGGGCCGTGGCGAAGGAGATAAACGACGGGGCCGCCGGAGTTGTCGTCGCCCACGGCACTGACACGATGGGGTACACTGCCGCTGCGCTGAGCTTCATGCTGAAAGGGCTCTTCAGGCCCGTCGTGCTCGTCGGCTCCCAGCGCTCCTCAGACAGGCCGAGCAGCGACGCGGCGCTGAACCTGATTTCGGCCGTGACCGTCGCCGGCAGGTCGGACATCGCAGAGGTCAGCGTGGTCATGCATGGCTCGACCGATGACGACTTCTGCATGATACACCGCGGGACCAGGGTCAGAAAATGCCACACGAGCCGCCGCGACGCGTTCCAGACGATCAACGACGTCCCGCTAGGGGTAATCAAGGACAATGTCATCAAGCTCTGCCGAGAGGACTACAACCACGCAAGCCCGAACGGCCGGGTGAAGGTTGTCGGAAAATTCGCGCCCAAGGTGGCCCTCCTGAAGATAACTCCCGGGATGCCTTCGGGCGTCATCGAAGGGATGCTCGGGGCTGGGGACAGGGGAATTGTTCTGGAAGGCACTGGCCTTGGGCATGTCCCCGAGTCGTTGTTCAGGGGGCTCAAACACGCGGCCCAGAAGAGGGTGCCGGTGGTGATGACATCGCAGTGCCTCTGGGGAAGGGTCGACATGAAGGTCTACTCTACCGGCAGGGACTTGCTACAGCTTGGAGTAATCCCTGGAGAGGACATGCTGCCGGAGGTCGCGTGGGTGAAACTGATGTGGGTGCTGGGCCAGACTAGGCAGGCTGAAAAAGTTTCCAAGATGATGCAAACAAACATCACCGGTGAAATCACACCAAGGACCAGGCCGGACGTTTTCCTGAACCAGGGCTGCTCGTGCAAAAACCCGTAGGTGAAAAAAATGGAAAAAGATTACAAGTGGCTCGGTCTCCGCGTCGGGTTCGAGATCCACCAGGAGCTGGACACCGACAAGCTCTTCTGCAACTGCCCGTCCGAACTGCGCGAGGAAGAACCACCGATGAACGTGAGAAGAAGGCTGCGTCCGACGCAGAGCGAGATGGGGAAGGTCGACCGCGCCGCGCTCGCCGAGGTCCTGAAGAACAAGGGCTTCGTATACCAGCTCTATCCCGACAGCGTCTGCTTGGTCGAGCTTGACGAGGAGCCGCCACATCCCGTAAACGACGAGGCGCTTGACATTACTCTTGAGGTCGCGCTGATGCTCGGAGCCAAGCCGGTCGACGAGGTGCACGCCATGAGGAAGACGGTCATAGACGGGAGCAACACGTGCGGCTTCCAACGAACGATGCTGGCGGCCACCGACGGAGAGGTTGGGATGGGCGACACGTTCTTCAGGATCACAACAGTCTGTCTGGAGGAAGATGCCGCACGAAAGATGGGCGAAGATGAGAAACACATAGACTATCGACTTGACAGGCTTGGCATCCCTCTCGTGGAAATCGCCACCGGGCCTGACTTCTCAGACCCCGAGGCTCCGGCCAAAGCAGCACTTTACATCGGACAGCTGCTCCGCGCCACTGGCAAGGTCAAGCGCGGGATAGGGACGATTAGGCAGGACGTAAACGTCTCCATCACCGGGGGCGCCCGCCAGGAGATCAAGGGGGTCCAGGAGCTTGCACTGATCTCAGAGGTCATCAAGCGCGAGGTCCAACGGCAGCTGGCCCTCCTCGACATGAAAGAAGAGCTGAAGCAACGAGCGGCTGGAAAGGTTGTGAAAAATGTTGTCAACGCCGCCGGAATATTTTCAAACACCGGTTCAAACCTCATCCGCAAGAGCATCAAGAGAGGCGACGGGGTCTTCGCGCTGAACCTGCCGAAGTTTGGCGGACTGGTTGGCAGGGAGCTGCAGCCAGGGAGACGCTTCGGGACCGAGCTTTCGGACCGCGCCAAGCTTTACGGGAAGGTGAAGGGACTGTTCCACACTGACGAGCTCCCTTCTTTCGGCATCTCTGTTGAAGAGGTGGCCAAGCTCAGAACAGCCGTCGGAGCTTCACCGGATGACTGCGTCATCATGATAGCTGACGCCAGAGAAAGAGTCGAAGCCGCCATGGACGGAATCGTCGAAAGGGCAAACCAGGCCATCGATGGCGTCCCGGAGGAGACTAGGCGCGCGCTTCCTGACGGCAACACCGAGTTCATGCGACCGCTGCCCGGCTCCGCGCGCATGTATCCCGAGACAGACATCCCCCCAATCCCAATAACTTCCGAAAGAATTCAGAAGATTATGAAAATGCTTCCAGAGACCCCAGAGAAAGCCAGCGCCCGCCTGGTGGAGAGTTACGGGTTGAGCGAGGAACTGGCTGAGCGGCTGGCACACTCGGGAAATCTTTCGCTCTTTGAGAAGTTGGCGAAGCAAACAAAGGCGGACCCAACGCTTGTCGCGGCTACCCTTGAGGAGACTGTTGTCAGCCTCAGGAGGGATGGTGTCAAAGTCGAAAATGTTGACGAAGCGGGGGTAGGGTCAGTGCTCTCAATAGTTGGTGAAGGGAAGCTCGCGAAAGAGGCCGTTCCGGATGTTCTCAAGCTGATGGCTGAGGGGATGAACGCCGGTGACGCCGTAAGAAAACTCGGGCTGGAGGTCATGAACACCCAAGAGCTGGAAACCGTGGCAAAGGATGTCGTTGACGCAAACCCCGACGTGGTCGAAAGGCTTGGCGCGGCTTCACTCGGCCCCCTCATGGGAATCCTGATGGAGAAGGTGAGAGGCAAGGCGGATGGGAAGCTCGTGTACGAGGTTCTGGAGAAGGAGATCAAGAAAAGGATGGGCGGAGGCTCCTGAAGCCCCGACGGCATCCATCAACTATTAAGAGGGAAAAAGAAAATATTGGCGGGACTCACTTGTGCGGCATCGTCGGATACATCGGGAATCGCGCGGCTGCCCCGCTCCTGCTTGACGCCCTCAAGCGCATGGAGTACCGTGGCTATGACTCCGCTGGGATAGCTACTCTGTCTAAAAAATTCTACTTGAAGAAGGACAAGGGCAAGATTGCGGAGATAGACGGCAAGCTGGATATGGCTGATTTGCCTGGCTTCGTCGGGATAGGCCACACCCGCTGGGCCACCCACGGGAAACCTTCGCAAGCCAACGCCCACCCTCACATTGACAGCTCCGGAAGGGTCGCGGTCGTCCACAACGGAATCATCGAGAATTATGTTGAGCTGCGACAGTTCCTCAAGAAACGGGGGCACCGCTTCGTCTCCGAGACCGACACGGAAGTTGTCCCGAACCTCATCGCCCACTTCCTGAACAAAGGGAAGAATCTGGAACAAAGCGTGAGGGAAGCTTCGAGGCGTCTGCAGGGGAGCTTTGCACTGGCCATCGCTAGCGTGGACGAGCCGAACAAGCTGATCGCAGCCCGGAAGGAGAGTCCGCTCGTCATCGGGCTCGGTAAGGGGGAGATGTTTTTGGCGTCGGACATCCCGGCCATGCTCAAGCACACCAAGAGATTCATCCTGATGGAGAACGGCGAGATGGCGGTGCTGACCCCTAAGCAAGTCGTGATTAAGAACCTGCGCTCGGGGGCCGTGATAAAAAAGCGCCCGATGGAGGTGACGTGGACCGCAGACATGGCGGAAAAGATGGGGTACCCTCACTTCACCCTGAAGGAGATATTCCAGCAGCCGGACGCCATACGCGATACCCTCCGCGCTGGCCCGGCTGAAATGAAAAACCTGGCGAAGCTTCTGATGGGTGCGGGGCGCGTCTACTTCGTGGCCTGCGGCACGTCCTATCACGCTGCGCTCGTGGGCAAGTATGCGCTGGCGAAGCTGGCCGACATGTCAGTGGAGGCCGTGATATCTTCAGAGTTCCAGGAGAGTTGCAGGGTCGACGGCAAAACAGTGGTTTTTGCCATCACGCAGTCGGGAGAGACAGCCGACACTCTGAGGGCCGTGAGGGCGGCGAAAGCACGCGGAGCGAAGGTGGCCTGCCTGACGAACGTGGTCGGGAGCTCCATAACCCGCGAGAGTGACGTGGTCTGCCACACTTGCGCTGGGCCGGAAGTCAGCGTTGTGGCAACGAAAACTTTCGCTGCACAGGTGGCTTACCTGCTACTGTTTGCCATTCACCTTGCTGGGGCGCGGGGATTGCCGAAAGCTAAAGTAAACAAACTTCTTGCAGAGCTTGAAAAAATTCCAAATACTGCAAGGGCTGTGCTTGCCGGAACCACGCCCCAAATCAAGAAACTCGCGAAGCGCTACCGCGGCGCTAAGCACATCTACTTGATTGGCCGCGGTATCGGCTATCCCATGGTGATGGAGGGCGCCTTGAAGCTCAAGGAGATAACTTACATCCACTCCGAGGGAATGCCCGCCGGAGAGCTCAAGCACGGCACCTTGGCGCTGATTGAAAAAGGTACTCCTGTCATTGCCATAGTCCCGCCGGGTGAGGGCCGCGCGAAAATTGTCGGTAACATTGAAGAGATCAAGGCGCGCGGAGCAACTTTGATCGTGGTGGCGGAGGATGGCGACGGGGTGAAAGAACACGCAGACGAGTTCATCCGCATCCCGCCGACAGAAGAGCTCTTCAGCCCGCTGCTTTACATCATCCCTCTCCAGCTGCTCGCTTACTACATCACTGTCGAGCTTGGCCAAGACCCTGACCGCCCGAGGTCTCTTGCAAAATCGGTCACGGTCGAGTGATCAGAGCTTCAGCCGCCCGTTCGCCATCATGACTTTTCCGTCCAGCTTCACGGTTGGCCTCAAGAAAATCCCATCGACATGAACTCCGGCAATGACTTTACCGCCAAATGTGGAGTTGTCCCCAAGCGCCACGTGACATGTCCCAAGCACCTTCTCGTCCTCCAGTGGGTTCCCAATCAAACGAGCTTTCGGGTTCGTGCCCACACCAAACTCCGCAAAGTTGAACGCCCTTGGCCCCGCCTTTCTCAACATTCCTTTGAGAATTTTTGCCGGGGCCCCAGAAATCCTTCTTGCCTGTCCCTTCCTGAACTCTATCGTTATTCTTCCTCTCACCTTCTCAAGCATGGAGCCGTCCACAACTACCGTTCCCTCGCCAGTCCCCTCGACGGGCGCTATAAACGCCTCGCCTGCTGGCAGGTTCCCGAAGTCCCCCCGCCTGTGGAAAATTCCTGTGTCCGGGTGGGCCTTCCTCCCGACAACGCTGAACCTCAGCTCCGTCCCGGCGGGAGTGGTGACCTCGACCTCATCCGCGTGATTGAGAAGGGCTGCGACTCTCCTAGTCAACCTTGCGACTTCTTTGTAGTCCGCGAGCATCGCCCCAGTGAACATCATCCTTTCCGTTATCATCGGCATCGTCGCAATCCTGACGCCTGATTTAGTGGCCCGCTTGCGCGCCTGGGTGTGGGTCAACGAGTAAGTTGTCGGCGCAATCACGACATCTGCCGCCCTCATGGCTTCCGCAACGGCCGCGAGCGGCTCCTCCCCGTGCCTGCTCAACGTCTGCATCAGAAGCAGTGTGGTCTTCGCGCGCGCTTCCTGTCCCGCAACCAGAAGAGACTCCGCCACCTTAATCCTCAGAGGGTCGGTGACGACGAGGAGACGCTCACCGGGCTTCACACCCATACACGTTCTCACAGCTATCCTGGCGCCTCTCAACATTTGCCTCTGCATGCTTCCAGAACTCAAGGTTCACCCCGAATATTGCAATTGAAACAAAACTCAAATTCTTTTCGCGGCCAGCCGTATGTCAACGTCTCTGACTGTCCTTCGTCCTGCGTGCTCCGCGAGCTTTGCCGCCTCGTTCGATATGGCCACTGCGTGCTCTTCAAGAACTTCCGCCAGTGCCACGGCTGCGTCCTCGCTGACTCTCTTTGCCCCTGATTTTCTGATTACTCTATCAACTGCCGCTAATGGTAACTCAACCATAATTTCCCTCCTCAGTTGTTTTCTTCCTCCTATTGCGCAAATTCTCCTTTATTTGGCTGGTATTTAAGTATATCCCTCGAATTTGGTTTTTTTTGGTTTTTCTAAACTGAAATTGGATTAAATTAATCTCAATTTGAGCCCAGCTCGGCGAACTTTTGGAGCGGCTTCTGCTGCCTCTCAAACCAGAGAAAAAATAATTTGTCAAGATGAACCACGACAGGACGTGCACTCGAGATTAATTTTTAAGCCCGCCCATCGTAAGAACCTCTGGTGAAATATTGCCAAGCATGATAGTCGCAGGAGGACAGTGGGGCGACGAGGGAAAGGGGAAGATAGTCGCATACCTGGCCGTCCACGACAAACCGAAGGTCATAGCTAGAGGCGGCGTCGGGCCAAACGCGGGGCACACGGTCTATTTTCAAGGAAAAAAATTCGGACTCCGCCAGGTCCCATGCGGCTTCGTCTACGAAGGCGCCAGGCTTCTCATAGGGCCGGGAGTTCTGGTAAACCCTGAGGTCCTCTTCGCGGAGGTCGACGTCACGGGGACCAAGGGGCGGATCGGAATCGACCCGCGCTGCACGATAATAGAAGCGCATCACATCAACCAGGACAAATCTTCCGAACACTTGAGGGGAAAAATCGGCACGACAGGCACGGGGTGCGGGCCTGCCAACGTCTCCAGAGTCGAGCGCACGGCAAAGCTCGCGCAGGAGTTTCCGAAGCTGGCACCATTCCTTGCGGACGTCCCGAAGGAGGTTAACGACGCGCTGAAAAAGAAGGAGCTTGTTCTCGTCGAGGGGTCGCAGGGCTTCGGCCTTTCCCTCTACCACGGGAGCTACCCTTACGTCACGACAAAGGACACTTCCGCGAGCACACTGGCCGCGGACGTTGGCCTTGGACCGACGAACGTGGACGATGTAATGTTGATCTTCAAGGCTTACGTCAGCAGGGTCGGCGCCGGGCCTTTCCCGACAGAAATCGCGCAGGAGAAAGCCGAGGAGCTCGGGATAGTGGAGTTCGGAACAGTGACCGGCAGGCGGCGAAGGATCGGGACTTTCGATTTCGACTTGGCCAGGCGCGCGGCAATGATCAACGGGGCCACCCAGTTGACAATAACATGTCTTGATCGGCTCTTCAAGGGCGCCGCTGGAGTCAAACAGCAGGGACAGCTCCCTGCCGATGCCAAGGAGTTCATCAAAAAAATAGAGAAAGAAATCGGCGTCCCAGTCACGATAGTCTCCACGGGGAGCGGCGTGGACGACATCGTTGACATGAGAGCGGAGAAACTCTGAGCTTTCAAAGCTGATTTGAGACACATCTGCTTACCATATCCTTTTAACCCGAACGCATCATAGCAGATAACTGATTAAAATGGGCGGAACTCTGCGTACGGCTCTACTCATGGGAGTGCTCACCGCGATGCTGATGCTGGTGGGCTTTGCAGTCGGGGCCCTCACAGGCGTCCCGATAGTCTACTCCCTCGGGGTTTCCTTGGTCATGGCCACTGTTCTGAACATGTTCATGTACTGGTACGCAGACAAGTGGGTCCTGAAGCTGTACCACGCCAAGATGGTCAGCGAATCCGAACAGCCAAAGCTCCACGCGATAGTCTCTCGCCTGGCGCAAAATGCTGGCTTGCCAAAGCCGAACGTTGCACTCATCCCAATAGAAACACCGAACGCTTTCGCCACTGGCAGGTCCCCCTCACACGCCGTGGTGGCCGTTACGGATGGGGCCATGCAGCTGCTGAGCGACGAGGAGCTTGAAGGGGTGATAGGCCACGAGCTTTCCCACGTGAAAAACAGGGACATGCTCATAAACACCCTGGCGGCGATAGTCGGGGCCGTCATATCATACATGGTCTACTTCTCGATGTTCTCCGGAAGAAGGAACGACAGGGACAGCGGGGCTGGATTGTTGGCGATACTCATGATAGTGCTAGTGCCGTTTGCGGCCATGCTTGTCAGGCTGTCCATATCAAGAGGGAGAGAATACGGGGCGGACGAGGGCGGGTCCATGATCTCCCACAAACCAATGGCCCTGGCCAGCGCATTGAAGAAGCTAGAGTCCGAGGCAGCCAAAAAGCCACTGCGCGGGGGGAATCCTTCGACTTCCCAGCTGTTCATCGTAAATCCTTTCCACGGCACCAGCCTGCTGAGCCTGTTCTCCACTCACCCGCCGACGTCTGAAAGGATAAAGCGGCTCGAGCTGCTGGCAAAGAAGTTCTAAAATCCTAAGATCGAAGCGCCGTACATCTTGAGGAGTATTTCCACTACTATCACGGCCGTAATGAATATCACCGTCTTCTTTGGGGAGATCTTTATCCCTTTTCCTTCCTCCTCAAAGTAACGGATGAGCCCTGCGCCCCCCGCGGGCATCTTATCCTGGCTTTTCCTCATTCTGTCACCATTTTGAGTGGACTCGGCTGGTTTAAGTGTTTTTTGTAACGGTGCTCACGGCATGAACTGCAGCTGGGCGGCCACCACGCCGACGCTGTCTGGTGCGCTGGCGTACGCCTCCAATGGTTCTCTGTTCAACTTCAGGAACTCCGGGCCCCACTTGAAAACACCGAGGATGTCCTCTGCGAGATCCTTTTCCCCGAATATGAAAAGAGCGGCTGCAAGAGCCTCTGCCGTGCTGAGTGTCGTCGGCCGTCCGTAATAGGTCGGGTTGGCGGCTACCAGGTAAGGCAGGGCTCTGCGGACCATCCTCTTTTTCAGGCTCGGCATCTGACTGATTTTCTTCCATGAGCAATCCAGTGCTGCGAGCCCCCGAGACTTGGCCGCGGAGAAATCTGCTTTCGACAGGGCTGTTTCAGCAAAAGGGTCGAGCAGGACGGCGCCAGAGGGCAGCTCCAACATGCTGTAGATGGTCTCAACTTTTTCAAACCTACGCAGACGTGACGCCGTGCACTTCTTCGGGTCGCACTCCCTCGCGTCATACACCACGAGCCTCATTCCAGCACCAAACACACTGGGTGCTTCTAAACTTGAGACTTTTGACTGGGTGGAGCTGAATGAGGCTGCTCAGGAAACAGCGGTGGTGGAGGCGCTGGAGACTCGCGAACTTTCCTCCTCAACAACAACCTCCAACCAACGACAAGCAAAACCACGGCCAACACCCCCCCAACGGCGATGTACGTCAACATTGAGTTGGGTAGCGCGTTTGTTATCACGATCGTGTGCGTTGAGAACTCCGGGATCGAAACGAGGACCTGGGCCCCCGTCTCACCAAGCACCACCAAGTATTCGGGAGTGCTTTCATCTGAAGGATTGAGCACATCTCCATAGTTGTTCGCGAGCTGGATACTCGCGCCGTCGTATAGAACCATAATTCCAGAAGCGCTGGATGTGGGTATCGTTGTGTTGTCCACGTTCACTATAATCGTTTTTCCGTTCTCATCAGCGGACGTGATCGTGATTTCAACCTTCTCGCCAGCAGTTACTTCGAAGTCTGTATCCACGCCCTGCTCAAGCTCTTTACTGCTTTCAACGGCTCCGCCTATCGACTGGATGTTCAAGTACAGCGCGATTTTATCGTTTAAAATAGCATTCTCCAGCAGCTGGCTCTTCCCTTCCGACGAAATTCCCAGCGCCTCCATTTGGTTCTCCAGGGTGCTTAAAATATTTTCATTAACGTTGAACGACCGGGTGCTTGACCAGTCCGAGGAAACTCCGGTCCTTGACATCCTCAGCCGCCAATAGTACCCAGTGCCGTCCGCAAGCAGGGTGGAAGGTGAATACCAGTTGCTTGTGACCGTGGTGTCTATCGCTGGTGATGAGAAACTTGAGTCATCGTCTACCTGGATCTCGAAGCTATCCGCAGGACGGGTGTTTTCCCACGTGAAGGTTGGTGTGAGGCTTGTTGATGTTCCGCCGTTTGAAGGTAAAACGGGAGTTGGGGCTGGAACTGGCGCCGTCACGACTCCGTTCATCTGGTCCGCCTGGACCAAGCTAAATGTTAAGGAAAATACCAAAATACAGGTTACCAGAGCTGCCAATGAAGGTCTGAACTCAAGTGACCTTTTCTTACTGCAAAAGCCTCGGCGTTTCATGATTCCATCCATTTCTTTCCCTCCATACAAATGAACTTGCTTTCGGTAAATAAAAGCCAATCAGTTCGTGCGGCCATTATAGGCGCCGGGGAGGGGATTCGAACCCCTGTTCTCCGAAGGAGAACCAGATCTCGAGTCTGGCGCGTTAGCCTGGCTTCGCTACCCCGGCACCGCTGCTACTTGACCGGAACTTGAATAAAACTTCTGCATCGCTGCTGCCAATCAAAAGCCAATCGTGTCACTGGACGCCCCTGCTGAAGTGCCCGGTGGTGTAACCTTTTCTTATTCTGCTGTCATTGAAAGGCTCGAGATTCAGAATCTTCCTGTAAATCCGTACGAACTTGTCAACATCCCCTTCAACGTCGATGAGGAAATATTTCACGCCAGCGTCAACGTAATCGCGCGCCTTGTTGAACAGACCAATCTGCTTTGTGTTCAGCACCTCGGTCACGTCGTGGTTGCGCCTGACCCTGAAACGCCTGCCGTCATCGTCAACAAGCTCCGCGGCCGCCAGCTTCTGCCTGCTGTTCATCAGGACTATGTCGCCGTGCGCCAGGACTATGAACCGTTTGTTTTTCAGGCCCGCAACCTCGTTGAAGTTCAGCTCCGGAGATATCACCGGTATGCCTCGGTGGCAACGCAAATCGACGTCGTTGAAGCAGTTAAACGAGTAGTCCAGATGAAGATCAAACCCGCCCAAAAACTTCAGGAGTCCTCTGTTCCCAACCAGAACGCCGTCAGGCGCTATTCTCCCAATTCTGCCCACGACATCAACAACTTGCTCGTCTGAAAGTATCCTCGGCGTGTACACAAAAAACTTGGAGTTCTTCAACAAACCTTTGACCTCCGCGCAGTCGTCTTTCAGAACATCGTAGTACACGACGTCCGCCTTTGCCCTGTCCGCGGCCAGCGCAGACTTCTTGTTGTAAGCCTTTGCGAAAATCGTGACTTCAGACTCGTTTTTCACCGGCGCAAATTCTGGCAGAACTATTTTTGACTTCTTTACATCTCCCTTCACAGGTTTTACCTCGTCCCCCAAGTCAAACTTCATGTCCACAGAGGAAGTTTTGTAAACCGAGTCTCCACTTTTTGCACCTTTTGTGTTTATCTCAACTACGTCGCCGGCGAACGCTTCGTCGACGACCGCACCGTCTTTGACAATCCTGTTCACGACGTAGCCCCTCACTCCATCTCCGACCCAAATCCCGATGCCGTCCCCGCGCTTGAGGCCATATTTTAGTTTTAGCTTCTCGCCACTGAAAGTCCCGAGGAAAACGCCCCTGTTCATGGGCTTTCTGGCGTCGACCACGCTTTCACAGAAGCCGAACCCTTCCGTGAACTCTCTGTTGAAAACAAGCTTCAGCTCGTCGATGTCTTTTTCGCTGACGGAAAAATTGCCTGAATAGTAGGCGTCTATGTACTTCCTGTAAATCCTCGCCACCGTCGCGACGTAAAGGGGGCGTCTCATCCTGCCCTCGACCTTGAAAGCCGCGACGCCCGCCTCGACCAACTGCGGAATCCTGGAGAGGAGGCACAGGTCCATCGTGCTGAGCATGTAGCTGTTGTTGTACTTCAACCTGCACGGCTGGGCGCACATCCCCCTGTTGGCACTCCTCCCTCCGGCAATCGACGAAAACAGGCACTGCCCCCCGTAGCTGAAGCAGAGAGCGCCGTGGACGAAAACTTCCGTGCTGCGCTCCTTTGAGATGGAAGCCACCTCTTCCAATGTAAGCTCCCTCGGCAGGATGACCCGGTCGACACCTTCCGGGATGGAGTGGCTGTTCACCGCCGTTGCCTGGGTCGAAAGGTGTATCGGCAGATCTGGGAAGTTCTCCTTTATCAGCGGGACCATGCATGGGTCTTGGACTATTATCGCGTCCGCCTTCGCAGAGTCCGCCACGTTTATCAGCCTGAAATATTCCAATATCTCGTGGTTCTTCACCAGGGTGTTGAACGCGACGTAAACTTTCACGTTCCTCCTGTGGCAGTGCTCGATTGCGCCGAAGATGCTGCCCTCGTCGAAGTTTGTGGCGAGCCTCCTGGCGTTGAAGTTTTTCAGCCCGAGGTAAACCGCGTCGGCGCCGTTCGCCACCGCTGCCCTCAGACTCGGCTCGTCCCCCGCGGGAAGCAGAAGTTCAACTTTCTTCATACGGTTGAATATCCTGCTACGCTCTAAAAAGCATCAAATACGGAGTGACAAAAGCGGGGTGATATGGCAACCTTTTTGCGCCAAACCGACACGTTCTTAATGATAATGTAAAAATGGGGGAGACTAATGCCGAAGTTCCACGATGAGTTCTTCAGGAAGGGCTCGCCAGAGGAGGACAAGCTGGTACTGAGGTGCCTGACTCCCGCTGGGAAACTAGCCATAGCAAAAGCAGTCGAAAGCGCAATCGGAGAGGAGTTGGTTCCCCCCCAAAACGGGGCCGCGTACGGCAAACGAAAGGTAGCGGTGTGCGACTCAAAGAATACCCCACATTGCAAGGAAGGAAAGCCAACAATGGTAGCACATCATGGAGAGTTCGGGGAGCGGGGATTGGTATGCGCCGTTTCCTCACCATACTCAACAGCCTGGGAAGTCAAGTGCGAATATTTCGACAAGACTACGCCTTATACCAAAGTGAGCGCAAAATTGTTGCCGCACGGCCAGGAAACCGTCGATGCTTTGCTGTTCGTCCGGGAATCCGAGTTCAAGATTGACCACGAGACCGAAGTGCTCTGCAGGAACAACGGATTCATCGTCGGGTATGCGGACTTAGTTCTCCGGCTCTCCGGGCTGCTGAAACTCTCCGCAAAAATCAAGGATGACTGGACGTGGAAAGATTTCGACACAGTTCCTCTTGGAGAAACGAAGATCGTCGTGGAAGTGAAGCCGGAAATAAAGCAGTGCCTCCAGGTTCTCCGCCAGTTGAAAACTTACATGGAAATGTTGAGAATCCACAGGGGCGCAATAGCCACCTATTCGGCTCTCGACAAGGACACAATCGAATTGTTGAAGCACGAGAAAATTGCAGTTGTTAAATTTGACGAATTTCCGCACGTAAACGAGACCGAGCTTGAGCCAGAACCATGAACTTCCTGACGGCTCCCCAACCGAAGATGTAGCCAGCGACCGAGATGCCAATACTAATCTGAACAACCTCTAAAACTACAGAAAGTCAGCCAGGCTCGTCTGCCTCGCGGCGTCACTCTCAAATATGGACTTTATGTCCCGCTGGGCAAGCATGAGGCGCTGCTTCGTGTACTCGCTGACGTTGTACTTATCTGCGACCTTCATTGCTATCATCAGGTACTTCTCCGCACCGCCGCGCGAGATAGTCATGAGCAGGTTGTTGCCGCAGATGCTGTTGCCGCGGAGGCGGGTGCAGATCCCCTTCAGCGGGACCCTCCGATAGTGGGCGTTGCACTTGACGCACCTGAACTCCTGTGCCCCGAACTTCCTAGTGTTCCCTTTCAGGTCCGGGATGAAGTGATGCTCTATCACAAGCTCCGCGACGTCCTGCGCGTCCACCGCCCTGATCTTTTCCGCGAGCCCGAGCTGCGCCGTCAGCTTTTCCTCCATCGTCTCCAACGTCTTGTACCTGCTCTCCAATGAGCCAACCGCGATTTCGCTCGCGCCTGCAGAAAACTTCAACCCCTCGTACTGGGCCTCTGTCCCGAGCCTCTGCTCCACCGTCTCCATGAACTGAAGAATCTTGGTCGGGTTCTCGTAACTCAAGGTTGCGTGGTAGAACTCGAGGGGATAGCGCTCCATTATGTCCATGTGGTGTGCCTGCTTGTCTATCTCCTTCGGGTTTATCATCATGTTTAAGATCAGCGGCGCGTCCATCTGCCCTCCCCTTCCCGCCGGGAGGAAGCGCTTGCTGAAGTTCAGGAGAGCGTCAAACAAGAGCATCACGCAGTCCTCGTCCCCGTCGCAGTCCCGGCGCTTCGCTGCGTGGAAGAACGGGTGCGCGTAACCTACTTTGGCGCTCGTGAACCCTATTATGCGCGCCACCGTCCCGACAGATGTGTGTGGAGCGAGGCCGAGCACCATGTGCCCGACAAGGCCCTCCCGGGAGCTCGCGTTGTAGTATGGCTGGATGCCGTAGAACTTCTGAAGCAGGTCGTCCACGAACTTGGAGGCGTCCAACAGGTACTCCGCCGCGTTGTCTGAAAGAAGGATGTCCTGGACCTTCAGCTCCACGACCTGGTCGTCGTCGTCTAGCGGCTGCCCGGCCAAGTCCTTCGTGTACCCGAGCTCGTGCAGGCGCTCTACTGGAGTCCCTATCTCCCGCGGGATGAAGTGGGTGAGGGGAACGTCGGTAGCGTCAAACCTGACCGTCCCGTCCTTGAAAACGAAGACATCGTGCTTGGCCCGGAGTATCCCCTTCTCCAGCGGCTCCGGTATCTTGTACCCGCTCGTCATGCCCTCGACACCCTTCACGAGCTCCGGCATTTCCTCCCCGAGCCTTTTGAGGGCCGCGTCCAGATGCGACTTTATGTCTATCTCGCGCCTGGTGAAGTGCTCGGTCTCCGAGTTGCACTTTGGACATCTGGCGGCCGCGACCGGCTGTCCGCAGCGCGGGCAGGCCTTTGAATACTCCGCCACGGCGCCGCACTTCTGACACTTCCTCGCAAAAGAAACCGAGTGGCATTCTGGACATTCAAACCTCGCCACCTCGACTTCGACGCTCCCCCTTGCGGCTTCCTCCACGTTCCTCTGCTTCCCACCTTTGAACCCCACCGGGAACAGCACGTGGACGGGCGGCTCCATCTTCCGCGGGTCTGCCTTCTCCGGCCGCCCCATCCTTGCTCCTATTCGTGTGGGCGCCTTTTTCCTGACCGGAAATCCGGCCAGGGTCTCCACTATTTCCGTCACTTCTTTAGTCTGGCTGGACTGCAAGACCTCCTGAAGCTTCGCCTTGTTTATGGTAGAGCCGTCAATCAATCCAAGACACCTGCACAGCGGAAACGCGTGATTCTCCAGCACCGCCTGCTCTCCCTTCACCCAGTGCGGGACTCCGAGTTCCTCCAGCAACCGCTTGGGGCCGGGGACCAGCTTGAGACGGAGCGCCACAAGCTGCCCGTCACGGAACTCCGGCTCCCCTGACGAAAGCCAGCTGCCGAGTTCCCAGATTTCTCCAACATTCAGGTCGTGGTAGTGGTAAGTGTAAGCGGGATGAAGCGGGACGTGGAGTTCTTCTGAGACCTTCACTGCCAACTCCGGGTCAGGCCGTGGGTATGGCTTGACAATGTAAGGCTTCAGGCTCTGCGAGAAACTTTTGTCCTTGAGCGCGAGCTCCACCTCCTGCGCCCACCACTCCTCGCAGTAGCCCGCTGGATGGAGGGAGTGGTTGTTCTCCAAGAACTCCCCGAAGCCTATCAGTATGTCGCCGATGAAGAGGATCTCCACAACCCTGTCGCGGAGCTGTCGCGCCTCCTCTGCAGTGTTCACTCTGACAACGGAACCGTCATCAAGCTTTACCAGCGGCCCCTCTATTGAATCGACCGGTGCTACTGCCCCCCCCTTCCCCGGCCTCTCTGTCTTGAGCTGAGTTCCGACGGCTATGAAGTCGTCACATATGGCCATCGTCGCGGGATGGACTCCTATCGCCGCTATCCCCGTGTTGCGTGCGCGTCCGTACCTGAGCCTGAAGCCCCCCGCCTTGCCGCGGCCGCCCCCTGGATGTGAAAAGACCGGCCTGCCAGCAATCACGTCGTCAAGATACTTGTGCTCCGCCTTGCGGGCAACCTGCGCCTCCTCTGCAGATGCCTTTGCGGAGAGTTCCGAAAGCCAGCCCCACCCGTCTATGTTGAGCTTCTCCACGTACTTCCTGATCTTCGGCGCCTTCTGGACAACACCCTCAATCAGCACCAGTATCGCCCCTCCCCTCAGGAAGTTGTGCTCCACCCTCTCCAAGTCCCTGAAAGCGGTCACCTGAATGCTCTTGTCGGTGGCTTCCCCCGTGATCTCAACCGGGATGTTCCTGAAGGCCAGCCGCACCTCGTCCGCGGATGGAGTGTACTGCTCCCGGGCCGTCGTGCGGTAAAGCTCCACCTCCTCGACGAACCTCTCGACTTCACTCTCTATCGGCTTGTATGGGTCAAGGTAAAGCCTGCGCCTCACGAAATCCCCTGCAAGGACCGAAAGCGCCGCGGCCGACCCACCTGCAGCTCTGATTGGACTCGCATAGTAAATCGCAAGATATGAGCTCCCGTCAAAGTTTTTCTTTATCTTCACCTCTGTTATTCCCTCAAGCGGGGCGACGACGATTCCCTCCGTGAGAATGGCGAGCGCCGTTCTAATCGCCTGCTCTGCTGTCTGCTTCTCGTCTGCGCGCCCGAATTTTCCGTCCACGATCATCTCGGCTATCTTCAGCGCAATCTCTTCCCTCTGCATCTCGGCCTCGAGCTTCCGGATGGCCTCGGCAACCCCCTGCGGCCCCACGAGCGTCTCGACTCTGGCAGCAAGGTCCCCTGCCCTTGTAATCTCCGGCTCGAGTTCCGGGTCAAACCCAAGGGCGCGCGCTTTCTTTGCCAGCTCATATATCTCGTCAGTTTTGCGCTCGATTTCTTCGAAGTATGTCTTCATCTCCGGGCTCATCGTCGACAACATACCGCCTCCGCAAGGCTCCCGAAAACAAAATCCGGGGCCAGTTTTGTGCCATGAACCCGCGCGACGTCTCTGGCGGTCGCGATCCCGCTTAGCAGAAGCACGGTCCTCATGCCGAGCTTTTTCCCGGCCGCGACGTCCGCATCTATTCTGTCGCCTACCATCGCCGTGTTTCTTGGCCTAGTTCCCATGACCTTGAGCGCAAGTTCAATCATCGCTGTGTTTGGTTTTCCCAGCACAGCGCTTGGCTTCTTGCCATAACATCCGGCCAGCGCACCTATCGTCGCGCCCGCTCCCGGAGACTGGCCTTTCTCCGTCGGGTACGTCGGGTCGGGGTTTGTCGCAACGAAATCCGCGCCGGCGAACAGGGCCTGCAAACCCTCGTCAATCTTTTTGTAACTCAGCTTTCGATCAAGCCCGACGACAACGTGTGTCGCTCCTTTGGACTTCATTTGTGGCAGAACCGTGATGCCGGCAAGCTCCAGCTCCTGCCGAAGGCCTTCTTCCCCGATAGAATAGACCCGCGCGCGCGGACAACGCCTTTTCAGGTAAATCGCCGTGGCGTGCCCCGAATTGAGAACCTCGGACTCTTCGACCGCAATCCCTATCCTAGAAAGCTTCCTCACGTAATCGGCGCGTGAGCTGGCAGAGTTGTTGGTTGCAAACACGAGCTTCTTTCCCGTCCCTCTGAGGCACTTCACCGCCTTAGCGGCCCCTTCTATCGGACGGTCGCCAGTGTAGAGGACCCCGTCCATGTCCAACACGACCCCGGAAATCCCATCAAACGGGCCGCTCAAACTATCCCTCCAAGCTTGCCTTCCCAAAGGTCGAGTTTCATAAGATGGTTCGTCTTCAGGTCCAGAATCGGCACGTAACCTGGGGTCGGCTCCACGCCCAGCTTCTTCATGTACTCCGTCTTCCCCTGGAAAGTCCCGGAGTTCACGACCCAGACATCACGATAATGGTTGCAATCATAGACGTGGACGTGCCCACAGTGGAAAACATCGGGCACTTCATCAATCACCATGAGGTCCTCCTGCTCGGGTGATAGGGCCGCGCGCCCGCCGTATATCGGGGCCATGTGCCTCTTCTGGAGCAGCTTTATCATCATTTCCGCTGGTCGCTGGCGACTAATTTTCGGCACTGCCCCTATGAGATCGTCGAAACTCCTGCCGTGGTAAAGCTGGAAGCGAACGCCGTCAACGGAGACCAGCGCCGGGTTCCCGACCATTTTTGCGTTCAAGTTGTAAAGCCCCCCAGCAAAATCCTTGTGGATGGCTGGCTGAGGCTCCAAGGGCCTCACCGCGTCGTGGTTCCCCGGAGCGATTACCATTGTTATGTAATCTGGGATTTCCGCCAGAAGCTTGGCCGCCGTCTCGTACTGCTTGTAAATGTCTGGAATCAGAAGCTCGTCAAGCTGCTCCGGGTAAATTCCTATTCCGTCCACCACATCCCCGGCTATCAGAATGTACTTCACGCGGCCCGCCACCTCGCGCTGTTTCTCGTCATCGCTTTCACCGCGCAGCCACTTCACAAACTTCTGAAAAATGTCTTCCAGGAACTTGTCGCTGCCCACGTGGAGGTCAGAGATCTGGACGGCACAGAAAGGCTCACTCGGGACCTGGTGCTCGTGCTTCACCGGCAGGTCCGGCCAGACTATGTCGTTCACAAAAATTCTCGGGGCCCTGTCCCCGCTTCTGACGGAGCCAACGATCCCCACCACCTCATCCGGTGCTACTTCATCCGCCTTCGAGAACAGGTCACTACCCTTGAACACCCATGCAGAGACGACGCCAGTTTGGTCCTCGAGCTCCAGCTGCAGGTGCCCACCGGATGACCTCCTTTTTGTGGAAACCATCCCGATGACCTTGACCTTCTCCCTGTCCGCCATGCTCCTCAAGCTACCAATCGCGACAGCGTCCCCCAGCTCGTTCCTTTTTTTGAGTATGTGCGAGAGCTTCTCGAACCGGTTGTTGAAGAGCTTTACAAAATTCTTGATGTTGCCCTCGCTGTAGCTCTTGCCAGTGACGTCCTTCAGTATCTTGACCTTCGACTCCTGCTCAGCTGCGAGAGGCTTGAACTTGGTGTACGAGACCTCCGGCAGTCTCTTCGGTGGCTCCGGGGCCTGCAGGACGGGCACCGAAGGCTGAACAACGACCTCCCTTGGCTCCGGAATCTTCCCCTCCAGAACACTTGAAATCATGCTTGCTGTCACTGTGAAAGGGCCAGCCTGCGACTTCTTCAAGGCCTCAAGTAGACGGTCCACGACATTTTCTGCGTCGGGGCGCTGGCGCAGGTTTTCAAAAGCCTCCTCCGTCAGCTGCATGTCCGCTTCGATGAACTTCTTAACGAGGGTTCCCTCGTCCATGTTCTAGCTCCTGGCCGGAAAAGCCGAGAGTTGCAAAACTTCCCCCCGCAGGCTGAAATCTTCCTGGACTGCAGCCTGTACCTGGATCGGGTGGACGTTCAGCGCGACCTCTTTTGTCCTCCCGTACCTTCCCCTGTTGACTATCTTTGCCGTTATTATCCCGAGCATGTCCAGCTCGGATATCAGGTCCCCGACCCTGCGCGGGGTTAAAATATCAAGCCGGTGCTTCCTGCACAAGTCCTGGTAAACGCCATAAACCTCGCCGCTCACGATTGCCTTGGGGGTTCTCTCCGCGAGAAGCACCACGCTGTAAAGGACAAGCTTGGACTGCGCCGGGAGGGTCTTTATGACCTCCACGGTCTTGTCCTGTTCTATTCTCTCGTACGCCTTTCTGACGTGCCCAATCGTTATCTTCTCTGAACCATCCGTCTCCGACATCTCCCCGGCCACGCGCAGCAGGTCCAGCGCGCGCCTCGCGTCCCCGTGCTCTCTGGCCGCGTTCGCCGCGCAAAGCTGGATGACCCCGCTCTCAACAACCCCGTCAGCAAAACTCATCTCCGCCCTCTCGCGCAGAATGTCCTGAAGCTGGGAGCCGTTGTATGGCGGGAAGATTATCTCCTCTTCCCCAAGGCTGCTCCTGACGCGCGAGTCAAGGTACTCCAGGAAGTTGGTGTCGTTTGATATCCCGATGATTGACACCTTCGAGCTCTTCAAGCTGGAGTTCATCCTCGTGAGGTGGTAGAGAATCTCGTCACCGCTCTTTTGCACGAGCTTGTCCACCTCGTCCAATATTATCACTGCAAGCTGGGGCTCCTGGTCAAGCACCCGGAGGAGGCTCTTGTAGACCTCGTCGGTTGGCCAACCAGTCCTTGGGACCTTGGAAGGGAGATCAATCGATTCTAGAAACTCCTCGCCGCGGCTGTTCTTCAGGCTTTCAAGCAAAACATCTGAAAGTGTGGCGAGTATGCGGTACTGGGTGTTCACAACTTCGCAGTTGACGTAAATGACCCTGATCTTCATCGGGGCCCTGCTCTCTACCTTTTCCAGCTCTTTCACCACGTGGTTCACGGTCGCAGTCTTCCCCGTGCCCGGCTTTCCGTACAAAAGGATGTTAGAAGGAGTTTCTCCCCTAAGTGGCGCCACCAGTATCCTCGCCAGCTGGTGGATCTGCTCGTCCCTGTGCGGCAGATTCTCAGGCGTGTAGCTAGGGCGCAGATATTCCCTTCTCTTGAATACGGGCCTCGTCCCCAACAGCATGTTGAAGAGCCCCTCCGAACTCACTTTTTACCTCCTCCTCCCCCAGAATTTTTCCAATCTTCCTGCTCCAGCCATCGATCGTTGAAGCCAAACGGTTGACAAGAAAGCGCTCCTCCGGCGGGGCCTCCTTCAGCTCCGCCGGCGAAAGCGCGAGCCTGAGCAGTTTCGGGAGTCTGACATCGAGCAGCGCCTGCGCCCCCGACTTCATCTCTTCCGCCCTCGCCACGTCTCCGACGGCGCGCGCAGCTGCAATGCTGCTCCTCAACGAAAGGTAGAAGTCATCTGGGAGTGGTTCGAGCACTGACGAGCGATCCTCCGACATTGTGCGCCTGCGAATCTCTCCGGCGGCCAAAACGTTATTTTTCTCCAAAAACCCGCGCCGCGCCAGAACGTCCGCCTCCCAGTCCCAGAGTTCCACCTCGGTATCGGCTGAGAAAGGTCCAAGCTTTTTGCCGACCAGCCCGAGCTGTGGAAAATCCTTCAGGAACCTGACTCTTTGCCTCATTCACTTCACCGCCAGCGCCACAGTTTCGGGCGACGGGGCGAAGAGGGTGCCCCGGTTTTTCTCTTTGTCTATGATCATGTCGACGAAACCCTCACGTATGCCAGACGCATTTGCCCTCTCCTTAACCACTTTAACAGGAGCCGCGCCGCCGTACTCCTGCTCGACTGTTTTTATAATGTCGAGGACCTGCTGGGCCTTCTCCCGCTGCGAGCTCGACATCCCCGTCATTATGAGGTCGACGTCCACTGCCTGCTTCTCGATGTCGAACCCGATCTCTTCGAGACTTTCCTTCACCAGCTTTATTGCCCGTGACACGTCCTCGACGCTCACGCTGTTGCTCAGCCTCAGCCTCGCGTATGACTTGGAAAGACGGATAATCGCCTCGAGTTGCCTTATCGTGGTTGGTATTGGTAGGTCCTGCTGCACGGCGGCCTTTCTCCAATCAACGAAGAAGTTCACAACCTGCTTCTGGGCATCCTTGTCGTCGAACTTTGGGTTCACGTTTTTCCTGGCATAAATGACAATCTTCCTCAGGAACTCGGAGTCCACTGGTGGCTTGGGTGCCTTTTGCTGGGCGTGGAGCTGGACGACGTGCTCGGCTATGGAGCGATCCTGATCGGGGGATGGCTTGTCTTTGAGGATGAATATCAGGTCGAACCTGGAGAGCAGGACAGGATCCAACACAAGCTGTTGGGCAATCGGTTTGTTATTGTCAAACCTTCCCCACTTTGGGTTGGTGGCGGCCAAGACCGCCGTCCTGGTGTTGAGGGTGGCAATTATCCCTGCCTTTGCTATGCTTATGGTCTGCTGCTCTAGTGACTCAAGAACAGCCGCCGAATCTTCCTTGTTCATCTTCTCGAACTCGTCTATACTTGCGAGGCCCCCGTCCGCTATGACCAATGCACCGGCCTCCAGAGTCCACCCGCCAGCGAGCTCGTCTTTGACCGCCGCGGCCGTAAGCCCCGCGCCAGTCGATTTCATGCCTGAAGTGTAGATGCCCCGCGGAGAAACGTTCGCCATCCATTTTAATATCTGAGACTTCGCAGTGCCTGGCTCGCCTGTCAGGAGGATATGGGTGTCTCCCCTGATCCTCGTCCCATCCGCCAGCTCTATCGGACTGCAACCGAACAGCTGGAGGGCCACCGCCTCTTTTATGTTGTCGTGGCCGAGAATGGCCGGCGCTATCGACTTCACGATATTGCGCGCAAACCACGGGTCCTTCGCCAGCTCCTTTATCTTCTTCTCGTCATCCTCGGTCAGCTCCGCCTCCTCCACTCCCTTCTGAAGCACATCAAGGTGGTTCACGAACAGGAGATTCCGGAAAACTGTCTTCTTCTCCTTCTGGAACTTGTCCTGGAGCACCTTGAGCGTCCCGGTGATTAACACGTGGTTGCCTGGCACGGCCTTGTCCACATAATCGTCCCTCAAAATCCCGTCGAATCTCCTCGGCATCCTCCCCCCGCGCAGCTTTGCCGGGTGCTCTTCCACTTGGAGGCTTTGCCAGTCACGAAAGATCGTTTTTTCTATCACCAAGTCGAACCTGCCCCTGGCTCCACAGTTGGGGTTGTTGCAGATCGGTGGGTCGACGAGGAACTCTCCCACCTGCTCTATGCTCGTTTCTTCATTGCACCGCCTGCACTTGAAGACCGCAACCTTCACCTCTGGCTTGACCTGGCCTGCGCGCCTCATGACGCCCTCAACCTGAATGAACTTTCCGACGTGAACCGCACGGATTTGCCTGAGCTCAACGCTTTTGTCCAATCCTTTTACCCTGAATCTCACGTCTGGGATCTTTGTTATGCCTCCGAGAATCAAATCCGCGGCGTCAAGGAAGTCGCTTGGCGAGTCCAGAAGGCTCGATGCCAGGTCTTTGTCGAACTCGGTGAGCTCCTCGAACTCAACGACGAGGGATTTGTGACCGGAGGCCACCAGCCTCTTCAGTTCTTTGGAGACTTCACGCCTGTGTAGGAAATCTTCCAGCTTCTCCCGCAATTTTTGTTCCACTCGAAACCACCTCTCGACTCGTCGTGTAGGTTGGAGCATAAGGGTATTTAGAGAGTCTTGTGAAAAAATTCAACTTCAAGCTTAAGGTTGGATGAAAATTTAGACTAAACTTTCCACATACAAGAGTAAATTTTACATGCCCCTGAAGCGGGGGGACTTCTTGCGCCACGGCCTGAGAAAACACTGTAATCTCCTCTTAATCTCTAAAAGAGAACGTTTAATTCTCTCTTTAGGTGAGGTGGCCGAAAGTATTCTGTTTTTACTGTCAGATGGCTGTCAGCTGTTGCAGTGGATACAGTGGAAGCCAACGGAAGCCGTGGTTTATGGGACTTTCAGGTACTCGTATGCCTCGGTAACGGAGTCAAAACAGTAGTGAACGTGCTGATAATCGCGCCTGAACTCCGCTACTTCACCGGATATCCTGCTTTCAGGCTCTTTATCCACAACAACCCGCTTGATGAACTCTGCTATTTCTTTCATCTGGGGTTCTTTCATACCGAGCCTTGTGACTTCTGAGGTGCCAAGCCTGATTCCGCCTGGATTCTTGTAGTGACGGCCCTCCCTCGGATCCCACGGGAGAAGGTTTCTGTTCAGGATAATGTTCGCCTGCTCCAGCTTCTTCTCAAGGGAGCCACCGTCCCCGTACCTCACGACGTTGGCGACCACTGTGTGAGACCTCGTGAAGCCCAAATCCGGGCACAGCACGTCGAAATCCCTTTCGTAGAGTGATTTTGCTAGAGCTTGCGCGTTCTTGACTATCTGGGCCGCGTACTCCTTGCCGAACTCAAGCATTTCAACCAGCGCCACCGCCAGACCTGCGACGGCGTGTAGGTGGTGGTTGCTCACGACGCCGGGAAAGACTGCCTGGTTGACCTTCTCCGCCAGCTCCTTCTTGCACAGGATCATGCCGTGCTGCGGGCCAGGTAGTGTCTTGTGGGTGCTGCATGTCATGATGTCCGCGCCCTCTCGAAGCGGGTCCTGGAACTGCCCGCCAGCTATCAGACCACAAACATGGGCAGCATCGTACATGACGTGCGCCCCCTGCTCCTTCGCCACATCACTCAGCTCCCTAACGGGGTGCGGGAAGAGGAAGACGCTACCACCCATGGTGACCAGCTTCGGCTTGACTTCCTCTATCTTCTTCGCCGCGGCGTCGATGTCGATATTCATTTTTTTCTCGTCAAACGGGAGGTACTCGACCTCAAGCCCGTGGACGGCGCCAGCGGTGCCACCGAACTTCTTCTTGCCCATGCTTATGTGGCCGCCGGAGGCAATCGCCAGACACATCATGGTGTCTCCCGGTTCCGTGAGAGCTGTGTAAGTTGCAAGGTTGGCCGTGACTCCAGAAATGGGCTGGACGTTGGCATGCTCGGCTCTGAAGAGCTCCCTGGCCAGGTCCATCGCGAGGAACTCCATCTGATCAATGTAGGTGCAGCCGGCGTAGACCCTCTCCCCCGGCCATCCCTCCGCGTACCTGTGCTGGAAGTCACTGAGCAATGCCTCCCTGACAGCTGGGCTTGTCACGTTCTCGCTCGCTATCAGAGGGATGTTGCTCTTGAACCACTCGTGGTGCTTCCGCAGCAGCTCCTTCGTCTTATCGTAGGCTTCTCTCGGCCGCATCATCTCAACCTCTTCAAATCTTCCAGACCCGCCGCTTTCAGCGGTGGCTCCGAGACCATTATTGCTTCTTCTGGGTCTTTAAGGATGTGGCCGGTTGTGACGCAGACAACCGTCTCGTCCCTGCTTATCTCGCCAAGTTTCACGAGCTTTTTCAGGCCGGCTACGGAAGCCGCGCTCGCAGGCTCGACTCCTATCCCTTCCAAACTCGCCAAAAGCTTCTGAGCTTTGATTATCTCGTCGTCCGTGACAAAATCCGCCGTTCCTTTTGACTCCCTTATGGCCCTGATTGCTTTAGGGCCGTTAACAGGATTCCCAATCCTGATTGCCGTTGCGATTGTCTCTGGATTTTTTATCGGCTCGAATTTTTTCAGCCCTTTCTTTATAGCATTGACAATCGGCATCGCGCCCTTCGCCTGTATTCCCGTCATCTTCGGCATCTTCTTTGTCAGCCCCACCATGTCAAGCTCGAAGAAGCCCTTGTAGATTGCCCAGATGTTCGCGCAGTTCCCCATCGGCACCACGACCCTGTCCGGGACTTTCCATCCGAGCTGGTCTGCTATCTCGAACCCTATTGACTTCTGACCCTGCGGCCTGAAGGGGTTGAGGGAGTTGAGGAGGTAGATGTCCTTTCTCTCCTCGCAAAGCTGCCGCACGATTGCGAGTGCCTGGTCGAAGTTCCCCTTGACGGCGATAACTTGGGCGCCATAGACCAGCGCCTGGGCCAGCTTCCCCAGCGCCACCTTTCCCTCTGGGAGCAGGACCACGCATTTCAAACCAGCTTTTGCAGCATAAGCCGCAAGAGACGCGGAGGTGTTCCCTGTGGACGCGCAGGTTACAGTCTTCACCCCAAACTCTAGGGCTTTTGTCACCCCGACCGTCATCCCTCTGTCCTTGAATGAGCCCGTTGGATTTGCGCCCTCGAATTTCACGTACAACTCTCGTACGCCGATCTCTTTTGCGAGACGTGTACACTTCAGGAGCGGAGTTCCTCCCTCACCAATGCTGACTATCTTGGAATCATCCAATATCGGCATGAAAGCCCTGTACTTCCAAACGGTCGGCCGTTCTGTCTTCAAGCTCCGCCTGTCAAGCTTGCGTTTGATTTCCGCTGGCTCAAACTCGACCTCAAGAAGCCCGCCGCACTTGGAACATGTGTAAATCATCTCGCGGATGTTGAACTTGCTTTTGCACTCTATGCACTCGAGCTTCATAGTCCCCGATTTAATTCTGGAGGTCTGGTAAATAACTTCGGCTGCCGTGCTAACAACCAAGAGTTCTGTGAAGGTCTATCAAATCCCCCAGTATCGAGCTTGAGGTTTCCTTTGGGCCCGCTCCGAACCCGGCTATTGAAATCTCGCGCGCCAAATCGAGCTTGAACGTCACGGCGTTGAGGGTTCCGCCGACCGCAAGCGGATGATCAAGCGGGACCAACCTTGGTGCCACACTAAGCAGCCCCCGCCTGGCCACCCCGACGAGCTTTATCGTCTGCCCTGCCTCCTTTGCCAGCCTGATCGCGTCGGGCCCTATCCTCGTTATGCCAACGCACCTCACGTCCTTCAGCTTGGCGTTCACGCCCAGTATCGCGTTCGCAAGTATGGTGATTTTGCAGGCGGTGTCGATGCCTCCTATGTCCAGAGTCGGGTCCTTCTCCGCCACGCCAAGCTCCTGCGCCTCTCTCAACACCATGTCGAAAGGCGCTCCCTCTTCTCCCATTCTGGTAAGCAGGTAGTTGGTCGTGCCGTTCAAAACTCCCTGTATTTCCATGACCTCGTTCCCCGCCAGCTGCTTTCGAGCGAGCTCTATAACAGGAACTGCGCCGCCAACCGAGGCAGAGTACCTGAACTCCACTCCCTGCTTCTTTGCCAATGAAGTCAGCTCCTGAAACGCCACCACGAGCGGCCCCTTGTTTGAGGTTATGACGTGCCTTCCGGCCTTCATCGCGGCCTTTATGTGGCTCAACCCCGGCTCTCCAGTTTCTATGTTTGTTGGAGTGAGTTCCAGAACAACATCTGCATCGACGTCTGCAATCGTGCTAAGCGCGAGTTTTCCTTTTTTGGCTCCCGGCAACTCTGTCTTCTTGAGCAGCGCTTGTAGGTTCAACCCTTTCTCGTCAACGACTGCACCGAACTCGTCCACGACCGCCACGACTCTGGGAACCAAACCATGCTTTCGGCGCAGGAAATCTGACTTCTGCACCAGCGTGCGGCTGAAGCCTCGCCCAAGATTTCCAAATCCGATCAGAGTTATCCTCACTGTGCTGCCTCCAGTGATGTCAGGAGCAGAAGTTTCTTCTCATCCGCTATTTTATGGAGCTTGGAAACAGCCGCCCGCACGCGCTTTTCGTCATTTGCAGTTATTGTCATTCTCGCGGACGACTCCTGGCCCGGCCCACCCATCGCCAACCCCATGCCGGAAACCCTGACTCCCTTTATCGCGTTCAGCTGGTCTATCGTGTCCCTCACGTCGGTGTGAATTATGTGGCCGATCAACATGACCGTGGTTTGGATCGCTCCGGCCTGCTCCCCGAGCTGAGTCACCGTGACCCCCATAGCTCCGAGAGCCGCAAACACTTTGTTGAGCCGCACTTTGTCTCCGATTTCGAAAACAAGAGTTACAGGAATTCTTCCCAGCGGCGTCTTCCTCTCGTGCTGGTGCATTATGCTCTGGATGTTCCCGCCAAAGCGCGCTATCGGCTCCAATGCCTTCAGAAGCTGACCTGGAACGTCCTTCAGCTCCATCACAATCCTGACGCGCAACCAATCACCATTATTGAGTGCCTTTTCGACTTATTAGCTTGGAGCCGCCGTCTTAGAAAAACTCCTCTGTCGACAACGAACATTCCCCATCAGAGTAGAAATCGCACTCTCTACAACACTCGCCCTGTTTTCCGCAATCATCAAACAAATAACATTTCGGACAACATGCCGGCATGTGCTACCACCAGGACTTCTTTCGTGAAAAAAAAAATTTCTTTACTTTTAAGCTTTTCGTGCGTGAATTTTGTGGGCGCAGAAATGGGTGAATATGGCTGGAATTTCAATTTGCGGTGAAAATCTGTAAAGAACCTGCAAAAGGAAACCTTTTTATGGGGTTTAGATATATGTTTAATTGCGCCGAGAGGTCGAACCGGATTGGCCTCTAGAGTTGGTCTTGGCGGATCCCACTGGTAGGGGATCTCAAGGGCCGGCCAGCCTTTGAGACACTCCGAACAGCCGACGGTCAAGATTGGCTCAAAAACATTCAACTGATTGCGGCGTGGAAAGTTCGCAAGAATGATCCGCACAATCCGTGAGGATTGGAGCGGCGCGGTCTGGCGGGCTGCTCAAAAGGTGGTTCGATTGGGCTGCGTCGACCTCAATCATAGGGTGTCCGGGGCCTTATCTCGGCGCGCACTTATGGATTTAAATTAAGAAACTAACATTTTTATGGAGTCTGATGGCACAGAAGAAAAAGTTACCGCCTGAACAGAGGCTGAAGCTCCTTCGCGGACGCATGCTCACGCCAGAGGACATCGGACGACGGCTGAGAAAAAAAGAAAAAGAGTAGTCTTCTGCGAACCGTGGACGTGGACTATCAAACAAGTGCTTTACTTCAAGACTTTTCCTGCCTTCATGTACCAGAGGTAGAGATCAAGCTCGCCCAGCGATAGCTTGAGTTTTGCAGCGAGCGGCTTCAGCTTTTCTTCTGCCTCGAGATACTTGCTCTTTGCCAGTGTCTTCGGTGCTTTTGGAATCATCCGGTGCTCGCACATGACGCCCAAAACATGACGGTCCAGAATTGCCACGTCTCGGCGTCCGATGTTTCTCAGGAAATGCGAAGCCTCCTTCCAACCGATACCTTTCACATTTTCCACCAACCACTCGCGGGCATCTGAGTCAACAAGATTTGCCACCATTTCGTCCACTTTCTCGAACTTCCTTGCCTCAATGATGTACTGCGCGCGTGAGTTTGGGAACCTGTGGCCGGCTTTTCTCAGCTCTGCCGCCAGCTCCTCCGAGGAAAGGTCCAAGAAACCGCCGCTTGCGAGTTCCTGTTGGATCTCGATGCCGCGCCTAGCCGTGGAGTTTGCGGTAAGGATACAGAAGCACAGTTCGGAGAATATGCCGGAGTCATAACTCGCGTCCAAAAACGGTCTGAAATCAAAACGTGTTTTTCCCTCATCGCCAAGCTTCTGGAACTCTAGCATTCGCTTCCTGACTATTCTACCGATGTCTGATCGAATGAGCTGCCGAAGTTGCGCCACAAGCTCTGTCCCGCATTTAGACGACACCACATATACCACAATGCCGCGTACTTCTGGCCTTATGGCATTAACGTTGCGCCAAGTTTGTTGTTGATTAAAAAAGACCCCCCGCTGGAGGAAAGCGGGGGGCCAATGTTATCATACTTCGCTGGGCACGGCCGGCGCGCTTGCCGCTTGCCAAGTCCTAGCGTGCCTCAGCAGCCCGTACGCCACTTCGGTTGGCGGCGCCCACCCGGCTCTTCGCACATTTTCTGGCGAAGCGTCTAGAACTGAAAAGGAGTCCACACGGTCTGGGTCCACTGGGACTGACACCAGCCCGGTTTCCGGGTTCAGGCTCATCGGCGCTAGGAGGAGGCCCCGCATGACTCGGAGCTCGGAGAGGAGACAGGTGTCCATTCCTCTTTTGATTGTGAGTGACTGTCCGAACCCTGTTTCAAAATTCGGGGCATGCTCGCGCAGGTAACCCGTGATACAGTTTGTCAGATTGCTCTGCAGCTCATCGAGGGCCCCGATGTCGCCCATCCAGGCTTCCAGCGGGATTCCATCGAGCGGGACCACTATGTCAAAACCCAGATCCCCGGAATACTTTACCCAAGGTTCTGAAACGCCGGCCTCCTCAAGCGCTCTGATGGCCAAAGAAGTCACAACCTTGGCAAATTCCAACCCTCCTCTCTTGGCCCGGATTGTCCAGACCAAATCCCTG
>Ga0315279_10001028_pt1 | contig 48519 bp, 32 predicted proteins | sample YL17G06_20_MG_FD_203694 | JGI IMG/M metagenome (GOLD analysis project Ga0315279, IMG submission 203694) | Sediment microbial communities from Yellowstone Lake, YNP, Wyoming, USA - YL17G06_20 | ecosystem: Environmental > Aquatic > Freshwater > Lake > Sediment | place: USA: Wyoming | collected...
GGGGGCTGATCGAGAAGACGACGCCGCAGTACGTGATGCTGCCGCACACGTACCAGACGCGGGACTTCGCGCCGCAGCTCGCCGCGTCGCTCAGCCGGCCGCTCATCGCCGATTCGGTCGGCATCAAGGCCGCCGACGGCGGCGTCGCGTTCGTGCGCCTGCTCTTCCAGGGCAAGCTCGCGGCCGACGTGGTGCCGCAAGGCGACGGACCGTACCTGGTCACGTTCCAGATTGGCGCGTTTCGCGCGGACCAGGCGGTCAAGGGGCCCGCGCCCGCGCCGGTGACGCGCGTGGACGTGTCCATGGACGCCGGTGCCATCCGCCAGCGTCCCGAGGCGCCGTTCCGCGGCGCGAAGCAGGCCGTCGATCTCTCCCAGGCCGAACGCATCGTCTCGATCGGCCGTGGGATCAAGGACAAGGACAACATTGCGCTGGCCGAGAAGCTGGCGCAGGCGCTCAACGCCGAGGTCGCCGCATCGCGGCCGATCTGCGATGCCGGCTGGGTGCCGATGGAACGCCAGGTGGGCAGTTCCGGCCAGACGGTGGCGCCCAAGCTCTACCTCGCCCTCGGCATCTCGGGTGCGATTCAGCACCTGGTCGGCATGAAGGGGTCGCGCACGATCGTCGCCATCAACAAGGACGCCGAAGCGCCCATCTTCGAGGTGGCCGACTACGGCGTGGTTGGCGACCTGTTCGAGATCGTACCTGCGCTGGTCAAGGAACTCGACCAGCAGTGAGACGTAGTGCCAGGTGCAGCGTGCCGCGCGGCCACCGAGCACAACGCACATCGCACCGCACTGAGCACAAAGCACGAAGCACCCAGCACATCGGGGTTCCCCTTCGTTGATCTTCGTATTCGGTCCGGCCCCCGTCCTGTGACAGGGAACACAGGCGACGCGGCGCGGCGCCAGCCGGCAGCGTGTCATGATCGAGATCTGGGCGTTCCGCCTGCTCTTCATCCTCTCGGTCGGCATCTTCCTCGCGCAGATCCTGACGAGGCTGCGGCTGATCCTCCGCGCCAGCAACAACTTCAGCCTCGACGAGCCCGGCGGCCGAATCGCCCGCTTCGTGAGCCAGGTCATCCTCCAGTCGAAGGTGATCGCCGGCCGGCCGATCGCGGGCGTGGCGCACGCGTTCGTGTTCTGGGGCTTCGTGATGTTCGGCGGGCTCACGACCGCGCAGTTCCTGCGCGGTCTCGGCATCGTCGATGTCACCGAGCAGTCCTGGTTCTTCCGCTACTCGCTGGCGGTGGTCCCCTTCGCGCTCGCGGTCCTCGCGGGGATTCTCTACCTGCTCGTCCGCCGGGTCGTGTTCCGGCCCCCGGGCCTGGGCACGCACGTGTCGGGTGAGTCGGTCCTCATCGGCCTGTTCATCGCGACGCTGATGGTGACCTTCCTGCTCGACTTCCGGCTGGCGCCAGGCACCCCGGCTTTTCGGGTCAACTGGTGGACGCACGCGCTCGTCATCCTGGTCTTTGTCGACCTCATCCCCACCTCGAAGCACCTGCACCTGGCGCTGTCGCCGATCACCGTCTTCCTGAAATCGCCGCGCATGGGCACCGTGCCGAACCTCGATTTCGAGAAGGAAGAAGTCGGGCTCGAGACGTTGAAGGACGTGCCGGGTAAGCAGGTGCTCGACGCGTTCACCTGCGTCGAGTGCGGCCGGTGCCAGGACAACTGCCCGGCCTACGGCACCGGGAAGCCGCTCAACCCGAAGACGCTGATCCTGCAGAACCAGGACGGGTTGCTCGCCAGGAAGCTGGAGTCGAAGCTGCCCGACCTGTACGATCCGGGCGTGCTGTGGCAGTGCACGACGTGCGGGGCGTGCGAGAACGAGTGCCCGGTCGGCATCGAGCACCTGCCGCTCATCATCGGCGCGCGCCGCGGTCTGGTCTCCAACGGCGAGGCGGCTGAATTCCTCGGGCCGGTCTACAACAACCTCGAGCGCCGCGGCAACATCTGGGGGCTCACCTACGATCAGCGGCAGAAGTTCGTCGCGTCGGCGGGACTCGAGACGTTCGACGGGGCGAAGCACGACTACCTGGTCTGGCTCGGGTGCGCGGGCGCCTTCGAGGCGGACTTCCAGAAGTCGTTGCGCGCGCTCTTCGATATCCTCCGGGCCCGGCACGTGAGGTTCGGCGTGCTCGGGAAGGAGCGGTGCACGGGCGATCCCGCGAAGCGCACGGGCAACGAGTACCTGTTCCAGGAGCTCGCGAAGGGGAACATCGACGAGCTGCGGGCGGCCGGCGCGAAGAAGATCCTCACCTCCTGCCCGCACTGCCTGAAGACGCTGGGCCACGACTACGAAGCGTTCGGCTTCAAGGCGGAAGTGACGCACTCGGCGGTGTTCGTCGCGGACCTGATGAAGGACGTGCGCCTGCAGCCAGGCGAAGTCGTGGCGTACCACGATCCGTGCTACCTCGGCCGGTATGCCGGGCACGCGGAGGAGCCGCGCGATCTCCTCACCCGCTTCGGCGGGGACGTTCGCGACCCGGTTCGCAGCCACGACAACCCGTTCTGTTGCGGCGCCGGGGGCGGGCTGCTGTTCGAGGAGCACGAGGCCGGCAAGCGCATCAGCCAGGAACGGTTCGAGCAGTTGCAGGCGACCGGGGCGCCCAAGGTCGTCACCGCCTGCCCGTTCTGTTCGATTATGCTGAAGGGTGTGCAGGCGAGTGCAAACGCCGCGACCGAGTTCGTGGATCTGATGACCTTCGTTGACGGCAAGCTGAAGAGCGCCACCAGGCGCGAGGGGGCCGGCTCGCACACGCCCGACGTGCCGTCACCCGGGTTACGGCCGGAAATGTGAACGAGCGAACCGACTGGCGGGCTTCGCGCGTCAGGCGATGGCAGGCGGCGGCCATTGGTGCCGCCCTCTTTCCGATCGTCGCGCTGCTCGGCCGCACGCTGCGGTGGCGGGCGGACGGCCTCGAGCAGATCGAGACCGTGCTGCAGGCCGGCCGACAGCCGGTGCTGGCGTTCTGGCACGGGCGGATCCTGCCGGCGACCTACTACTTCCGTCGCCGCGGGATCGTCGTGATGACGAGCGAGAATTTCGACGGCGAGTGGATTGCGCGGATCATCGAACGATTCGGCTACCGCGCAGCGCGCGGTTCGACGTCCCGAGGCGGCCCGCGGGCGCTGGTCGAGATGAAGCGGGCGATGGCGCAAGGGCAGCCGGCGGGGTTCACGCTCGACGGCCCGCGCGGCCCCGCGGGGCACGCGCAACCGGGCGCGGTGTGGCTGGCCAAGGCGACCGGCAATCCCATCGTGCCGTTTCACATCGAGGCTGCCCGCTACTGGTCGATGCGCAGCTGGGACCGAACGCAGATCCCCAGGCCGTTCTCGACGATGGCGGTCGCGGTTGGCAGCCCCATCGACGTGGCCGCGGACGCGAGCGACGCGGCCGTCGAGACCACGCGCCAGGAACTGGAACGGGCGCTTGGCGCGCTGCGCGATCGGACGCTCGCCATGCTGGACGCCGCACCTGTCGCGCCCGTCTCCTGACCAACGACCAACGACCAAGCATGCCCCTCACCATCGTCTCCTCCGATCGCTTTGCCGACCACCTGATGCCGCCCGGGCATCCTGAACGCGTGGCGCGCGCGCACGTGATGCAGGCGGTGACCGCGAAATGGAGCGCGCGCGGCGTGCCGGTGCTCGCTCCGCGCCCTGCGACACGTGACGAGCTGCTGCGCGTTCACGCGCCGGCCTACCTCGACCTCGTTGCCGGCACTGCGGGCCGGGCCGTGAGGCTCGACCCCGACACGTTCACGTCGCCGGACACGGCCGAGGTCGCGGCCCTCGCCGCGGGCGCCTCGATTGTCGCCGTCGATGCCGTGCTGAACGGGGCTGGTCGGGCCGCCCAAGAACAGATCGGGACGAATTTCAAATCCTGCGATCCTGCGGTGGCAGAAGGTGAAATTCATCCCGATTTGTTGTCGGCGGTGGTGCCGGTGCGGCCGCCGGGACATCACGCCGAAGCGGCGCGGGCGATGGGGTTCTGCATCTACAACAACGTTGCGATCGCCGCCGCGCACGCGCTGGCGCGCGGCCTCACCCGCGTCGCGATCGTCGATTACGACGTGCACCACGGCAACGGCACGCAGTGGACCTTCTACGGCGACCGCCGCGTGCTCTTCGTCTCGACGCACCAGTTCCCGTTCTATCCCGGCACCGGGTCGGCGGGGGAGGCGGGCCGCGCCGGCGCCGAGGGGTTCACGGTGAACGTGCCGATCGAAGCGGGTGCGACCGTCGGCGACTACACGCACGTCTTCGACCGCGTCATCGTTCCCGTGCTCCAGGCGTTCGAGCCCGAGCTGCTGCTCGTGTCGGCCGGCTTCGACGCGCACATGAACGACCCGCTCGCCGGCATGCGCGTGTCGGTCGAGGGCTATGACGGCCTCGCCCGGCAGCTGCGCGACGTCGCGTCGGCCGCGCGGTGTCCCGCGGTCTTCGTCACCGAGGGCGGCTATCACCTGAAGGTGCTCGGCGCATGCCTCGACGGCCTGGTCCGCGTGCTCCTCGACGATCGCTCGTCGGCGTCTGCGGTTGCCCCGGACGCCGGTCCCGTTCCGGTGAGCAGCGGAAGCCTGGATGCGGGACCCCTGACGCCCGACGATCTGCCGCTCGCCGAGTACGCCACGGTTGAGCCGACCCACCGCGGCCCGGCGGCGGTCGACCTCGTCCGCGCGATCCAGACGCGGTACTGGCCTGGGCTATAATTGACGCTCGCGCATGGCCTTGGGCCTTGGGCTTTGGCGCTCGAGGCTTGGGTTTCGTGCCGTGCGGGCCCGAAAGCCCAAGGTCCCAAGCCAAAGGCCTTTCACGCCCTCACGCTCGTTTTTTCACCGTCAGAGGACTGATATCCGGTGCGCGAGTACAAGCCGCAGATTGTCGAGCAGAAGTGGCAACGGCGCTGGGCCGAGACGGGCGCATTCGAGGTCACGGAGGACCCGTCGAAGGCAAAGTTCTACTGCCTGGTGATGTACGCCTACCCGTCGGGCCATGCCCACGTCGGCCACGTGCGCAATTACATGATTGGCGACGTGGTCGCGCGCGCGAAGCGGATGACCGGCTTCAACGTGCTGCATCCGTTCGGGTGGGACGCCTTCGGCCTGCCGGCCGAGAATGCCGCCATCAAGAACGGGATTCCGCCCGCGACCTCCACCTTCGCGAACATCGCGCACATGAAAGGGCAGTTGCAGCGCCTGGGCATCAGCTACGCCTGGGACCGCGAGATCGCCACCTGCGAGCCCGACTATTACAGGTGGAACCAGTGGCTGTTCATCAAGATGTTCGAGCGCGACCTCGCGTACCGCAAGCGCTCGATTCTCAACTGGTGCCCCACCTGCATGACCGTGCTCGCCAACGAGCAGGTCGTCGACGGCGGGTGCTGGCGCTGCGGCACGCCGGTGACGAGCCGCAACCTCGAGCAGTGGTTCCTGCGCATCACCGCCTACGCGCAGGAGCTGCTCGACGGCATCGATACGCTGGGCGAGTGGCCGGAAAAGGTCCTGACCATGCAGCGCAATTGGATCGGGCGCTCGGAAGGCGCGCGCGTCCGGTTCCCGCTGCTCGATGCGCAGGTGGACGACCGGGCGCCGGCGCCGATCGAGGGCCATCGAACGCCGACCGACATCGAGGTGTTCACCACCCGGCTCGACACGATCTACGGCGCGACGTTCGTCCTGCTCGCGCCCGAACACGAGCTGGTCGAGCAGATCGCCCGGCAGTCCGGCGATCCGGCGGCGCTCGAGCAGCGCGCCGATCGTTTCCGCGCCCAGGACCGGATGGTGCGGCTGAGCGGGCAGATCGAGAAGGAGGGCTTTTTCACCGGCCGCTACGCGCTGAACCCGTTCACGGGTCGTCTTGTGCCGATTTGGGTCGCCAACTTCGTGCTCGGCGAGTACGGCACGGGCGCCGTGATGGCGGTGCCCGCGCACGACGAGCGCGATTTCGAGTTCGCCAGGAAGTACGGATTGCCCATCACGGTCGTGATCCAGCCGGAGACCGCCGAGCCGGGCACCCTGCCGATCACGCTCGAGACGATGGAGGCCGCCTACGTCGAGTACGGGAGGCTGGTCGATTCCGGACCCTACAGCGGGCTGCGCTCCGAGGAGGCGCTGCGCGTGATGGCCGAGCGCGCCGAGCGGGCGGGCATCGCCGAGCGTACCGTGCAGGTCCGGCTCAAGGACTGGGGCATCTCGCGGCAGCGCTACTGGGGCACGCCGATCCCGATGATCTACTGCGACCGGTGCGGCGTGGTGCCGGCCCGCCTCGACGATCTGCCCGTCACGCTGCCGCCCGACGTGCAGTTCACCGGCCGCGGCGATTCACCGCTGGCGCAGGTCCCCGAGTTCGTCAACACGACGTGCCCGAAGTGCGGCGGGCCCGCGCGTCGCGAAACGGACACGATGGACACCTTCGTCGATTCGTCGTGGTACTTCTACCGGTTCTGCGATCCGCGAAACCCCGCGGCGCCGTTCGACCCGCGGAAGGTGTCCTACTGGTGCCCGGTCGACTTCTACAGCGGCGGCGTCGAGCACGCAATCCTGCACCTGATCTACTCGCGGTTCTTCGCGCGCGTGTTTCGCGACCTCGGCATGGTGCGGCACGACGAACCGTTCACCCGGCTGCTGACGCAGGGGATGGTGCTCAAGGACGGCGCCGTCATGTCGAAGTCCAGGGGCAACGTCGTCGATCCGGACGAGATGATCGCGAAATACGGCGCCGATGCCCTCCGCCTGTACGTGCTCTTCGTCGCGCCCCCGGAGAAGGAAGTCGAGTGGAGCGACCAGGGATTGGAAGGCAGCTTCCGCTTCCTGGTGCGCGTCTGGCGGCTGGTCGATCAGTGGGCCGAGACGATTGCCGGTGACGGCGTCCCGGATGTGAAGGGCCTGCAGCTCAGCGACGCCGAACGATCGCTCAGGCGGAAGACGCACGAGACCATCCGGCGCGTGACGGGCGATCTCGACCCGCGCGTGCACCTGAACACCGCCATCTCGGCGCTGATGGAGCTCGTCAACGAGCTCTATCAGTTCTCCGAGACCACCCGCGTCGGCGCGCCGGGACGCAGGAGCGGATCCACCGGTGTGCTGGAACGCGTCGAAACGGTCGCCGTCGTCAGGGAGGCTGTCGAGGCGCTCGTGCTGATGCTCGCGCCGTTCGCGCCGCACATCGCCGAGGAGATGTGGGAAATGCTCGGGCATGCCCAAGGGCTGGCCCGACACGCCTGGCCGGCGTTCGATGCCGAAGCCGCCCGGGCGGCGGAAATCGTCGTGCCCGTCCAGGTGAACGGGAAACTGCGCGCGCGCCTCACGGTTCCGGCGGGGGCGTCGGAGGCGGACCTGCGCCAGATCGCCCTGGCCGACCCCGCGGTGCGCCACCACACCGAGGGCAAGACGCTCCGGAATGTCGTCGTCGCGAAGGGGAAGTTGGTCAATATCGTCGTCTCATGAGGGCTTCAGGCCTTAGACTTTGGGCCTTCGCTTGGCGCAGGCAGGGCCAGGGCCAAAAGCCCAAGGCCCAAGGCCTCTAAGGCCTACAGCCGAAGGCCCAAGGCCGTAGTGAAAGGGTGAGCGTGCGACATTCTCTCCTCGCCGTCCTCCTGCTGGTCGCCGCCGCGACGCTGACATCTTCCTGCGGCTACGCGCTGGCCGGCCGCGGGTCGTTCCTGCCCCAGACGATCAAGGTGATCGGCATTCCGGACTTCGTCAACGACACGAACTTCTACCAGGTCGAACAGGTGCTGACCCAGAAGGTGCGGTCGGAGTTCATCGGTCGCGGCAAGTACAAGGTGTTGCCGCAGGCCACCGGCGTCGACGCGGTGCTGAAAGGCGAGATCACGTCGATCGCGATCTCGCCGTCCGTCTTCAACGCCGCGCAGCAGGCGACGCGTTACGTGATCACCGTCACCGGGAAGATCGAGTTCCGCGACCTCATCGCGGACAAGGTCCTGTGGGAGAATCCCCGGCTCGTCTTCCGTGAGGACTACGACGTGGCCACCGGGACCGCGACGGTGACCGATCCGGCCACCTTCTTCGGCCAGGACACCAACGCGCTCGAGCGCGTCAGCACCAACTTTGCGCGCTCGGTCGTCAGCGCGATCCTCGAAGCCTTCTGATGCCGGCCCGCCTGAATCCCGCCGCCGCCCGGGCGCAGATCGCGAGCGGCGCGCTCGAGCCCCTGTACGTGGTTATCGGAGAAGACGAGGCGGAGAAAACCGCGCTGGTGGCGGCCTTCGGCGAGGCTATCGACCCCGAGCTGCGCGCGTTCAACGTGGACCGGTTGTACGGCGCCGAGACGACCGTCTCGGCCTTCTTCGACGCGGTGCGCACCCTGCCGCTTCTCGCGCCTCGCCGGCTGGTGATCGTCGTGCACGCCGATCGGCTGTTCACGCCGAAGCGGGAGAGCGCGGCCGCGCAGAAGGATCTCGAGGCGCTCGAGGACTTCGTGAAGGCGCCCGAAGCGCACGCCACGGCCGTCTTCGTGGCCGACGCCCTCGACGGCCGCCGCACGCTCACCAAGCTGCTCTACAGGCACGCGGTCGTGATCGAATGCGGCGGGGTGAACGATGCGGCCGAGGCCGAGCACTGGGTCCGCGCGCGGGTGGCCGAACGGGGGATGCGCATCGAGCCGGCCGCGGTGCGTCTGCTGGTGGAGCGCGCGGGACTCCATGTCCCGCGCCTGCGCGCGGAAGTCGAACGCGTGTGCCTGTTCGCGGCCGGCCGGCCGGCGGTCGGCGTGGCCGACGTGCGTGAGGTCGCCGGTGCCGCCACGTCCCAGGATGACTGGGCGATGGTCAACGCGATGCGGGCGGGCGCCACCGCCCATGCGCTGCGCGAGCTCGCGCTGCGGTTGGAGGCCGGCAGTATCCCGGTGGCGATCCTCGGGCAGATCCGCTCGTTCGTCGAGCGCGCGCACGTTCCGGATCGGACGGGGGGGCGATCGGCAGGTCGCCCGCCGATGACGCCGGATCAGCAAAGACGCGCCTTCGACGTCCTCCTGCGGACGGATCTCGCCCTGAAGACCTCGGCGGGCGATCCGCAGATCCTGCTCGAACGGCTGGTCGTTGAACTGTGTGAAGGGATGTAGAGAGCACGGCCGGGCGAGACCGGCACGCCGCCCTTTCTAGGACAACCGCGCGATGCTCGCGTGCAGCCGCGACTTGTGGCGCGCCGCCGCGTTGTCGTGGATGATTCCCTTGGCCGCCATCTTGTCGATCAGCGAAACCGTCTCCGGCAGCTGCTTCTTCACGCCTTCCACGTCCTTCGCGTCGATGGCCGCACGGATATTCTTGATGGCCGTGCGGAGTGCGGACCGCATTTCGCGGTTGTGATCCCGTCGAACCAGGCTCTGCCGGTGCGCTTTGAGCGCCGATGCATGAGTCGCCACGATACTCCTCTGCAGAAAGCCTTCGGCTTTGGGCTTCTGGCTCCTGCCACGTGTCACGGGCGGCTTGCGCGTCCCTCGACGGCAGCCGGAAACCAAAATGATAACACAGCCAGTCACGTCACTCCGAACCGGCGAGCACCGGCCGGGCGCCGTTACGGCGCAGCTTCCTCCCTGTCGGGAGCGCGGCCCGCGGGATCAGGCTTCAGCCGGATTCGTGGGCGGCGTGGTTCGACTTCTGCACGCATTTGCGCGGTTTCGTGCGAGACGGACCTGCCCGGTTCGCGATGCGCCACGGCGCCGTCTGAGCGGCGACACGTGTGTCAAATCGTTGACGAGCGAATAACTCTTTGCGGGGCAGCCTGATAGCGCCGCCGTGTCGCCGGGTGTTCCGCGCTGCGACATCAGATGATGTTGGGAGCCGGCGCCGGGCCCGACGCGGCAGGCGCGAATCCCCGTGCAAACACGGGAGATGGCGAGCATCTCGAGCCTCGTTGTCCAGCTGGCACCGGCCATGCAGCTTCCCCGTGGGATTCGGATTCAGCCGGATCTGTCAGCCGCGTAGTTCGGGCGTCATTCATATGCGCGACATTTCCGCGATTGTCGAGGGATTCCTGCGGGCCCTCGAAGCCAAGCGGCCGTTGGTCGCGGCCCACGCGCGCCGCGTGTCTGCGTACGCGGTGCGGCTCGCGACGCAGTACGGTCTTGCCCCTGACGTCGTCGAGAGCATCCGTCTGGGCGGGCTGCTTCACGATGCCGGCAAGCTGCTGGTCCCCGCCCGCATCCTCAACAAGCCGGGTCGCCTCAACGAGCGGGAATGGATCGAGTTGCGCGCGCACCCGGACAAGGGAATGGAACTGCTGGAGCGGATCGGGCTCGACGACTGCACGCGCGACATCGTCTTGCACCACCACGAGCGCCACGACGGGAAGGGATACCCCGACGGGCTCGAGGGCAACCAGATCGCGTGGCCCGTGCGCATTGTCAGCGTGATGGATTCACTCGACGCGCTGACGAGCCCCCGCGAATACCGTGCCGCGCTGTCGGTGGACGGCGCCCGCGCGCTGATTTCCCGCGAGGCCGGCACGCGGTTCTGTCCGTCCGTGGTCAGCGGCTTCCTGTCGCTTCCGCCGGCGCTGCTCGAACCCGGTTCCGCGGACGCTCATCCCGACTACTACCTTCCAGACGGCCTGCCCGAATCGTCTTCGGTCGGGGCGACGCGCGCATGGATCGCCACGATCGTCAGTCGTTGACCAACGACTCCGACCAATCCTTCGACTCGCTTCGCTCAGGGCAGGCGACCAACGACTAACGACCCGCCTTCGCTCGCCTGCACTCGCGCGAGCTACGGCGGGCTATAATCCTTCCGTGATCGAACTCCACGACGTCACCAAGCTCTACGGGGATCTCAGGGCGGTCGACGGCCTCTCGTTCACGGTCGCCCGTGGGGAAGTGGTGGGCCTCATCGGGCCGAACGGCGCGGGCAAGACGACGACGCTGCGGTGCGTGGCGGGGATCCAGCGTCCCGGGTCGGGCACGATCCGGATCGATGGCCACGACATCGTGCAGGACCCCATCGAAGCCAAGCGCCGCCTGGCCTTCATTCCGGATGAACCGCAGCTGTTCGATTACCTGACCGTCACCGAGCACCTGCGTCTCGTCTCCCGGCTCTACCAGGTGACCGACGCCGAGGCGAGGATGCGCGCGCTGCTCGAGCAGCTCGAGCTGACCGGCAAGCAGTCGGCACTGCCGGGCGAGCTCTCGCGAGGCATGCGCCAGAAGCTGGCGCTCGGCTGCGCGCTGCTGCACCGCCCGGTCGCCCTTCTGTTCGACGAACCGCTCACGGGCCTCGATCCCCTGGGCATCCGCCGCGTGAAACAGACCATCCTGGCCTGCGGCCGCGAGGGCGCCGCCGTGGTCGTCTCGTCGCACCTGCTTCACCTCGTCGAGGAAATCTGCAGCCGGGTCGTCATCATTGCGAAAGGAAAGAAGGTGGCCGACGGCACGCTGGACGAACTGTCGCGGCATCCCGGGCTCGCGGGTGCGCACCTCGAACAGATCTTCCTGCGCGCGACCGGGCAGGAGGCGGAGGCGACCGGCGAAACGTGACGAATCCGGAGTCAGGAGTCGGGATTCAGGAGTCAGGATTCAGATGTCCAGGACCGTCCATCTTGCGATTCAGAACTCCTGATTCCCGATTCCTGATTCCCGATTCCTGATTCCCGATTCCTGATTCCTGATTCCTGATGTTTGGCAGTCCTTTCCTGTATCTGTTCGTCTGCTCGCTGAAGAACCGCGTGCTGAGCCGCGTCAAGCGCCTGCGCGAGCCGAAGTACGCGATCGGGGCGATCGTCGGCGTGGCCTACCTCTACCTCTGGCTGTTGCGGCCGATGCGCCTCCGCTCGCGGAGTGGGCGGCAGTTCGGGCTGCCTCCAACGATTGTCGGGCCGCTGCAGATCGTGGCGGTGTTCGTCCTCTGGCTGGTGGTGCTCGCCCGGTGGTTCGTGCCGGTCTCCAGGCAGCCGCTGCAACTCGCCCCGTCCGAGCGGGACTTTCTGCTGCCCGCTCCGCTCGCGCGGTGGCGCATCGTGCGCTACAAGCTGCTGCGCTCGCTGGTCGGCATCCTGTTCAGCACGCTCGTGGTGCTGCTGTTCGGGCGTACGGCCGTCAGCAGCGCGTGGTCGTTCCTGTTCGGGACGTTCCTGCTGTTCGCGACGGTCCGCCTGCACCTGCTCGGCATCGCGCTGACGCGGGCGACGCTGCTGGAGGGTCGGAGGCGCCGCGATCCGGCGGCGATCGTTGCGCTCGGGGTGGTCGCCGCGGCCACAGCCGGCGCCGTGTGGGCGGTCGCCCCCGGCATCATCCACCTGCAGCGGACCCAGGACCTGGGAGCCGCGTTCGAGTTGGTTCGCCAGCGACTCGCGCTGCGCGGTGTCGCGCTCGCGCTCCTGCCGTTCGTCGTGATGGTCCGGCCGCTGTTCGCCGACTGGCCGGCTGGATTCGCGCTTGCGGCACTCCCGGTCGTCGCGCTCGCGCTCGCCAACTATGCCTGGGTGCTGCGCTCGGAGGGCATGTTCGAGCAAGCGACAGGCGCGAGCGAACGCGACGTCGTCGAGGGGCGACGCGCCCCCGCGCGATCCGTGTACCGGCGGGCGCCGTTCAGCCTCGCCCTGCGCGGTCGCGCCGAGTCGGCCGTCATCTGGAAGAATCTCATCATGCTCGGCCGGTATGCGAGTCCCGCGACGCTCGTGCGCGTTGCCGTGCCACTCGTCGTGCTTGCCGTGATTGCCGGCACACGTCACTACACGGTGGTGGCCTCGCTGCCGATGGTCATGGCCCTGTGCTGCGGGGTGACGGTCCTCGGCCCGCACAGCGTCCGCAACGATCTCCGGCAGGACATGCTGCGCCTGTCCGTGCTGAAGTCATGGCCGATTTCAGGCGAGCGGCTGCTGTGGGGAGAAGTGCTGGCCCCGTCGATCGTGGTGTCGCTCGTCGCGTGGCTGCTGGTGCTCGTCGCCGGCGGCCTGTCTCTCGCGATTCCGGCCGCCGCAGTCTCCTGGAGCGAGCGCCTGGCGATCGGCGTCTCCGCCGCCGTCCTGTTCCCGGCGTTGATTCTCACGCAGGTCGTCATTCAGAATGCGACGGTGGTGCTGTTCCCGGGATGGGTCGCGGTTGGCCCCGCGCGGCCTCGCGGCGTCGAGGCGATGGGGCAGCAGATGCTGATGTTCGCGGGCACATTCCTGCTGCTCGGCGTGGGCCTCCTGCCCGGCGCGGCGTTCGCCGCGGTCGTTCTGCTCCTGGGCTACTGGCTGGTTGGCTGGCTGGCCGCCATCCCCGCCGCGCTGGTTTTTGCCACCCTGCTGGTCGCGGAAGTCGTTCTGGCCGTACACTTCCTCGGCGGCGTGCTCGATCGGACCGATCCGAGCGCGATCGATGTCGCGCAGTAGGAAGCGCAGTCTCACGGCGGCTCCGACACCATCCGCGGTCCGCTGGCAGAGACGATCGCGTTGACCCCCGTGCGAAGGAGCGTCGTCCGAATCGCACTCTTGTATCTGGCCGGCTGCCCGACCCCAACTGAAGCTCGGGGCCCGCCCGATCACCCGACCCCGAGCACCGCGTAGTTCGCCCAGTAGAACGGGTGCCGGTACTTGGTTGCCAGCAGCGGCAGAATCGCCTGGCGCAGCGCCCTGGCGGGAAGAACGGGAGCGGCGGCCGGTCGCGCCAGGTTGCGATGCAGCCCCAGCATCAGCGAAACGGCCGCCGGCGAATCATCCGGCCAGGTGGCCATCACCGCGGTCTTCGTGCCACCCACGAAGAACACCCAGATCAGCCCGACCGGCAGCGTGCCTTCGCCGGCCACGCGATCCACGTGGACGCGCGAGACCACCGCGACGGGCGGCATCGCCCAGCGCATCAGCTCCCATGCTTCGATCACGTCGGCTTCGCCGGTCTTTCGAGTCGACAAGACGATCGGCGACCGCATCGGGCTGGCGGCGTTGGGGACGAAGAACGTCGCCAGGTGCAGCAGCGCGGCGGCCTGCGTATCGGCGCGGATGACCTCCTGCGTCGCCGCTGCCGTTCCCGCATGCACTTTGACGCGCGCGGAGCCGTAGATCGGCCCCAGCCTGCGCGCTTCCAGCTCCGCGTTCGGCATCGGGGCCAGATTGGCCGCGGCGTTGAGCAGCTTCAGCCGGTCCGTTGCCGAGCCGGCCTGCTGATTGGCGACCGCCACCACGCGCAGGCGCCTGGCCGGCGTCGTCGCCGCCAGCGAGGAGCCGGAGAGCAGGTCGAGCGCCGTGAGCGAGGGCGCATAGGACACCGCGCACTGTTGAATGAGGTAGCGGCCGTCCTGTGACCGGAGCGCCTGGAAGGGGAGTGACCAGAGCGGGCCGTCGGGCACGATGACGAGGCGCGTCGTCCCGGCGAGCGCGTCGTGGATCGGTTGCAGCAGCAGGTCGTAGAGATCGCGCGCGGCTTTCCCGATGCCTTCTTCACGCCCGCGAATCAGTCCCCGGAACTCGCGCACCTGGCGGGCGAGATCGAGCAGCCTGACGTCGATGACCTTCAGGTCGATCTGCGCCGGCCCTGGCGCCGCCTTCGTGGCGGTCCTGGCCCCGGTCGGGGCCTTTCGCGTCAGCACGAGGACCAGCGTCTGCCTGTCCGTCGTCACGAACTCGAGCACTGCGGTCTTGCTGTCGGTCACGGCCGCCGTGAGGCGTTCGAGGCTGCCCGCCTCGAACAAGCCTCTCTGCAGCCTGAGGGTCGGCTGCGCGGCGTAGAGTTTCTCGGCGAAGGCCCTGCGCTGCTGGTCGGCGTCGACGAGCCTGGTCTTCAGCGACGCCAGCCGCGCGGCGTCCGGCGTCGGCCGATCCTGTTCCTTCTGCACCTGGACGCGCAGCGACTTCTGCTGGCGGTTCAGCCGCCGTTCTTCTTCCTGCTCTTCGTTCGACAGGCCGTTGGTGACGAGCGAGCGATTGCCGGTGAGGACGTCGGCCAGCAGGCCGATCTGGGCGCGCTCGGCAACCCTCAGCGCGTCTGCGGCCTTGCCGTTCTCGGCGAGCAGCAACGCCATTGCGCGGAACGGGCCGCGCGTGTCGCCGAAGAAATCGTTGCGCGGCTCATCGCCCGCCCGCGCGCGGCCGGATTCGACCGCCGCGATCGCCTCCTGCAGCGCGCGCTCGGCGCCGTCGCGATCGTCGGCCTTGCGCAGCACGCGCGCCTTGACCACTCGGGCCCGCGCCAGCGTGTCGTCGCTCTCGATCGCGCCCGCCAGGGTCGCGGCATGCTCCGCCAGCTCCAGCGCCTGGTCCTTGTGATCGAGCTCGGCGTGCTCGGAGGCGAGCAGCGTCTGCATCACGGCGACCGCCGCGCGATCGCCGAGCGCGTTGCTCAGGTCGAACGCTTTCTGGTGGGAAGCCAGCGCCTCCTCGTGCTTCTCGAGAGCCGCCTGCGCCAGCCCGATGTGCGCGTGCAGCCACGCCATCTCGGCCTTGTCCTTCAGCGCTTCGCGGATCGGCAGCGCCTTCGTGTACGCCTCGACGGCCGCCTCGTATTGCATGTCGCTGAACTCGGCGAGGCCGACGGCCGCCAGCGCCCGCGCGATGCCGGCGCGATTGGCCAGCTTCTCGGCGATCGCCAGGCTGGTCTTGTAGTGGTCGCGCGCGGCGACCGGCTGCTGCCCCGACATGTAGACGTTGCCGATGTCGGCTTCGACCTGCATCGTTCCCTGGTTGTCGATGTTGGTGCGCGTGAGGGCGAGCGCGCGCCCGTACTGCTCGAGCGACAGCTCGAAGCGACCCTGGAGGCGATACACGTCGCCGAGGCCCGTCATGCCGCCGAACTGGGTCGCGTAGCCGAGCAGGTCGGCCTCCGCAAGGCTCTTCTGGTAGGACGCAATCGCGGCGTCGTAGTCGCCCTGATCCTTCTGGACGCGGCCGATTGCCTGCAACAGCGCCGGAATCCCCGCGCGGCTGCCGGCCGCCTCCTGCAGCGCCATGCTGCGCTGGTAGGCCTCGAGCGCCGCGCTCCAGTCACCAAGCAGGTAGGAAGCGTTGCCATAGTGGTGCAGCGCGCCCGCCAGCGCGTAGGTGTCCTTGAGGCCCTCGAACAGGTCGATGGCGCGCAGGCAGTGCTCGCGCGCAGCCTGGTTGTCGCGGTTGTAGTAGCTGGTCGCCAGTCCCATCTCCGTCTTGGCCCACCGCTCGCGGTCGTTGACCGCCTTGAAGCCCTCCAGAGCCTGCTGGAAGTGCGGGATCGCCGCATCGGGCGATCCGAGTTGGAGCAACTGCGCCATCTTCATGTGGCAGCGCGCGTCGGCCGCGATGCTCTTCACCTGCCCGGCGATCTGCAGCTCGATCTGGTAGAGCGCCATGGCCGCCTTCGCGTTCGGTGTCGCCGAGGCCCACTGCCGATCGGCCTGGGTCTCGATGGCGAACGCGAGTTCTTCGGTCACCAGGTCGGGCTCGCTCTTCAGAAGGGCCTCGCGAGCTTCGTCCGACGGGGCGGCGGCGATCTCGACCGCCAGGTCCTCGCTCGCGGGCGCTTCGCGCCACACGCGCCACTCGCTGCCATCCTTGAGGAATCCCATGTTGCGGATCCACCGCTCAGCACGAGGCGTGTCGCCTGCTTTCGGCGTGATCTTCACGTCGACCGTCACGCGCGCGGTGACACTCGTGGCTTCCTGCTTCAGCCGCGTCAGCAGCGGCGCGCCAGGTTCCAGCCGGTCGTATGGGAACACGAATTCCGCCGGAAACACCGGAAGCACCCGCCTCGGGGCCTTTGCGGCCCACAACGCCGCGTACGCGGCGACGTCTTTCCTGGCGCGCGCGTCGTAGAAGCGGGCGACGAGTTGCTGGATCGCTTGTTCGTCGTCGGCCGCGATCTGCCCCCGGGCCCCGGCTCCCGGGCTGAAGCCCGGAAGTCCCACAGTATCGCTGTCATGTGTGGGACCGCCGATGGCACACAGTGTGGCACCGCCGATGGCACACAGTGTGGGACCGCCGATGGCACACAGTGTGGGACCGCCGGCCTTCAGGCCGGTGGCGGACAGAAGAACTAGACAGGCACAGCCGACGGCCGCAGACCGTTTTCGCGCACGTTGCATCGCGCACTCCCGGACAGTCGTCTGCATGAAAGACCAGGGACGCTGCGCCGCGCCTGTTCTCCATAGGCGCAGCTTCACTGGGTTAGACTCCAAAAGGGGAAACCAGGATCGGGGTGGCGAGCGTTATTGGACGACTTCGTAACTGCCGCTGGTCGGCCGAGTGTCGCTGAATTTTGGAATCAGGCGGCCATCGGTCGTTTTCTCCAGCCACTTGTAGATGCGCGGCGGCGGCGCCGGTCTGGAAGCGGCCGCCGCGCGTCTTCCGGCGACCTTCCCGGCAGTCACCGTGCGTTTTCCGACGACCACCGGCGTGACCAAATTGCTGTATGCCGTGACCAGTTGCCCACCGCTTTCTCCGGAGGGCTGGTAGCTGTCCCCGCTGCGGCCGCGCACCCGGGACACGTAATTCTGCGTCTCGCGGAACGGCGGCACCCGGTACCCGTAGCGATCGACGGCCTCGGGCCCGGCGTTGTAGGCCGCCAGCGCCAGTTTCTGGTCGCCGTAGCGGTTCAGCAGTTGCCGCAGGTACGCGACGCCGCCGCGGATGTTCTCGTCCGGATCGAACGGGTCGCGCACTCCCATCTCGATCGCGGTCGAGGGCATCAACTGCATCAAGCCCATCGCGCCTTTCGACGAGACCGCGCGCGTGTTGAAGCCGGATTCGACCTGGACGACGGCACGCACGAGGTGCGGCGGAACGGCATAGGTCGCCGCGTGCTTCTCGATCAGGCGGTCGTATGCGGTGGCAAACCGCGCGTCGGCCGGTCGCGTGGACCGAAACGGGGTACCGATCACCCGGAAGCTGCGAGCCGCATCGCCCGGCGCATGGTCCGAGTACATCGGGGTGCCGGTGGCGCCTTCCCAGGTGTAGATCTGCGCGCCGGCCGGCACGGCAGCGCCGAGCAGCACGCAGGCGACGAGCGGAAGGTAGTAGAGCTTGTTCACCACGGTCAGGCCGTGTAGCGGCACCGCCTCCATCTCGGACTATCGGACCGTCCCGGGTTATCCTTTAGCCCGGCGCGTTCGATGGTATTCTACAACTCATCCGCTTTCGCGTCGGATCGGACCACGACTCTTCTGTCCAGGCGAAGGGGTGGCGAATGAGGCGTACGGACAACGACGGCGAGGGCCCTGTGATCGATCTCCGGCGGCCGCCCCGCCGGGGACGGTTGCGCGTGATTCTCATCGTGATCATCGCGCTGCTGGTGTTCGGCGCGAGCGCCCTGACGTCCTGGTACGTCGACGCCTTGTGGTTCGCCTCGCTCGGCTACTCATCGGTTTTCTGGAAGACGCTCGCCATCAAGGGCGCGCTGTTCGCCGGCTTCCTCGTGGTGACGGTTTCCGTGCTGCAACTGGCCTTCTGGGCGCTCCGCCCACGCCGCCTGGACCGCGCCTATTTCGACCGCACGATCATCGTCAACGGCCGGCCGGTCAGCGTGTCGTTCAAGCCGGTCGCCCGCATCGTCGCGTGGCTGGTCGCGCTGCTGGTGGGCGCCGCCTCCGGGCTCGGCATGGCGGCCGAATGGACGACGTTCGTTCTCTGGTGGCAGGGGCCGCAGCAACCGATGCCGGTCGATCCGGTGTTCGGCCGGCCGGTCGTGTTCTACCTGTTGACGCTGCCCGCCTGGCAGATGCTGGCCACCTGGCTGACGACGCTCGCGGTGATCGCGCTGGCCGCCGCCGTCATCTACTTCCTGATCTCGGCCGGCGAACGGGCGCTGAGCTCCGTACGCGGGCTCGTCGCGCTCGGCGATCGGTACGGCGGCCTGTCGTTCGCGCTGGGCGCGCTGCTGGTCGTGCTGGCCTGGCGCGTCTACCTCGGGCGGTTCGGCCAGGTATTCCGGACGGGCTCCACGTTCTCGGGTGCCGGCTACACGGACGTGCACATCGTCTTGCCGGGGTTGCTGCTGGTCATCGCCGCGCTGCTTGCCGGCGCCTGCGTCGCGCTGGTCAACGCCGTGCGCCCGCGGCGGCTGGTGTGGCTCGGCGTCGCACTGCTGCCCGCGGTCGTGGCGTACTTTGGCGTGGTCGTCGTGGCCTGGTACGTGAACGGGTTCATCGTCAAGCCGAACGAACTGGATCGAGAGACTCCCTACATCCGGCACAACATCGCCTTCACCCAGGAGGCGTTCGCGCTGGCGCATGTCGAGCGGCACGCCTTCTCGGCCGACGTCGGGATCGAGGCGCTCGACGTGGCGGACAACCGGGTGACGCTCGACAACATCCGGCTGTGGGACTGGCGCGCGCTGCAGGACACGCTCCGCCAGATCCAGGCCATTCGCACCTACTACGATTTCCCGGACATCGACATCGATCGCTACCGGATCGGCGGCCAGGAGCGGCAGACGATGGTCGCCGCCCGCGAACTGAACCAGCAGCGCCTGCCCGAGAGCAGCCGCAACTGGATCAACGAGAAGCTGATCTACACGCACGGCTACGGCGTGACGATGAACCCCGTGAACGGGTTCACGTCGGAAGGCCTGCCGACGTTGTTGCTGAGCGATATGCCGGTGCAGAGCACGACGCCCGACCTGCAGGTGACGCGCCCGGAGATCTACTTCGGCCAGGAGACGACGACCGACGTCTACGTGCGGACGCGGCAGCGCGAGTTCAACTACCCGCAGGGCGAGAGCAACAGCTACACGAGCTACCAGGGCACGCGCGGGATCGCCATCGGGTCGATGTGGCGGCGGCTGCTCATCGCGATCGACCGGGGCGACCTGTCGAAGCTGCCCTTCAGCGACGACATCACTCCGGACAGCCTGCTCCTGATGCGGCGGGAGATCCGCGATCGCGTGAGCACGATTGCGCCGTTCCTCTCCTACGACCCGGATCCGTACATCGTCGTCGGCAAGGACGGGCGGCTCTACTGGCTGATGGACGGCTTCACCTCGGCCGACAGCTTCCCGTACGCGACACGCTATCGGGCGGGCAACGACGACATCAACTACCTGCGCAACAGCGTCAAGGTGGTCGTCGACGCGTACGACGGCACGGTGCAGTTCTTCGTGTTCGACGACGCCGACCCGATCATCCAGGCGTACCGGCGCACGTTTCCCGATCTGTTCCGCGACGCCAGCCAGATGGCGCCGGACGTCCGCGAGCACATCCGCTATCCGGAGATGCTGCTGAAGGTGCAGGCGGCCGTCTACAGCCTCTACCACATGACCGATCCGCAGGTGTTCTACAACCGCGAGGACCTGTGGAGCGTGGCGAGCCAGGTGACGCTCAGCGAGGCCACGAAGGAAACGGTCACGCAGCCGCTCGAGCCCAATTTCGTGCTGATGAAGCTGCCGGGCGAGTCGCGGGCCGAGTTCATCGAGATCCTGCCGTTCACGCCGGCCAAGCGGAACAACCTGATCGGCTGGATCGCGGGTCGCAGCGACGGCGCGGCGTACGGAAAGGCGCTGGTCTACGATTTCCCGAAGAACCGCCTGGTCGATGGCCCGCTGCAGGTGGAGGCCCGCATCGACCAGAACCCCCAGCTGTCCTCGATGTTGTCGCTGTGGAACCAGCAGGGCTCGCACGTGCGGCGGGGGGGCCTGCTCGTCATCCCGATCGGCCGGGCGCTCTTCTACGCCGAGCCGATCTACCTGCAGGCCGAGCACAGCCCGATGCCGCAGCTGCGCCTGGTCGTGCTCGCCGTACAGGATCGCCTCGGGTACGGCCCGACGTTCGACGTGGCGCTGTCGAACCTGTTGTCGGAGAACGCGGTGACCGGCCGGCCGGTCGAGATGCCGCCGGGCGAGCCGGCCGCGGCTCAACCGGGCGGAGCTGCGCCCGCGCAACCGGCGGGGCCCGGGCCGTCGCCGCAAGCCGCCACGCCGGCCGCGACGCAGGCGCTCATCGAGCAGGCCGCACGCGATCTTGCGGATTATCAGCGATTGACCGCGGAAGGGAAGCTGGGGGAGGCGGGTCAGAAACTGGAAGCAGTGAAGCGCGCGCTCGAACAGCTGCGGCCGCCGGCGGTACCCAAGAAGTAGGGGCGGAGCTTGCTCCGCCCGTTCCGCGCGATGTACGCGGGGGCCGAGCAAGCTCGGCCCCTACGAGAGCATCTCCCGGACCACCTGCTCGCTCGCGGCGAGCATCTCGTCGATCTTCCCGACGTCGCGCCCGCCGGCCTCCGCGAAGTCGGGCCTGCCGCCGCCGCCGCCGCCCACGATGGGAGCAATCTGCTTGACGATCTTGCCCGCGTGGAGCTTCTTCGTGAGGTCCGGCGTCACTGAAACCACAATCGCCACCTTGTCCTCGATGGCGCTCGCCAGCACCACGACGCCGCTCTTGATGCGCGCCTTCAGGGAATCGGCCAGGCCCCGCAGGGCGTCCTTCTCGAGGCCGTCGGCGCGCCGCCGCACGAGCCTGATCGAGCCGATGTCCACCGCGTCGTCCGCTTCGCCGGGGGTTTGCGCGCCGCCCAGCGCCACCTTCATCTTCAGCTGCGAGTTCTCGCGCGCCAGGCGCTTCGCCTCGGCCTGCAGCCGCTCGATCGCCTCGGCCGCCTGCGTGCCGGGCACGTTGAGCGCCGCGAGCACCTCGTCCAGTTCGCGGCGTCGGGCCTGGTAGTAGGCCACGGCCACGAGGCCCGTGACCGCCTCGATGCGCCGCACGCCGGCCGCGATGCCGCCTTCCTGCACGATCGCGAAGAACCCGATGTCGCCCGTCGCCTGGACGTGCGTGCCGCCGCACAGTTCCATGCTGAACCCGGGCACCGAGACCACGCGGACCCGGTCGCCGTACTTCTCGCCGAAGAGCGCCATGGCGCCCGAGGCGATGGCGTCCTGCGTCGAACGAATCTCGGTCTCCAGCGGCGTGTTCCGGCAGATCTGCTCGTTGACGATCCGCTCGATCGCCTCGATCTGTTCGCGGGTCAGCGGGGCGAAGTGGACGAAGTCGAACCGCAACCGATCGGGCGCCACGAGCGAGCCGGCCTGCTTGACGTGGCCGCCCAGCACCTGGCGCAGGGCGGCGTGCAGCAGGTGCGTCGCGGTGTGGTGGCGGCGCGTGGCGTCGCGCGCATCCTCGCGCACCTCCGCCGTCACGAGGTCGCGCTCGTCGAGCACGCCGGCCACCACGCGGACGTGGTGCGGCCGCGGCCAGTCGGGCGAGGCCCGCAGCACGCCGTCGACGATCGCTTCGCCAACGCCCGCCAGCTTGTAGAGCCGCCCGACGTCGGATACCTGGCCGCCAGCCTCGAGGTAGAACGGCGTCTGGTCGAGCGCCACGTAGCCGCGGTCGCCCTCCCGGAGCTCCGGCACTTCCGCGCGGTCCTCGTTGAAGAGCGCGATGATCTGCGCGCCATGGATCCTGGTGGTCGTGTAGCCTTCGAACCGATCCCCGGACCCGCGCAGCGCCTCGGCCGTCGATTCCTGCGTGACGGTGAAGGTCTCGGCGCGCATGCTCTCGAAGCCGCTCTTCGACCGCGCTTTCTGGCGCTGCCCCTCCATCGCCTGGTCGAACCCGGCGCCGTCGAGCGTGAGGTGGCGTTCGCCGGCGAGGTCCTCGATGAAATCGAGCGGCACGCCGTAGGTGTCGTACAGGCGGAACGCTTCTTCGCCGGGTACGACGCGGGTGCCGCTCGCCGCGGCGCGCTCCAGGACCTCCTCCAGGCGCGGCAGGCCCGACGAGAGCACCGCCTCGAAGCGCTCCTCTTCGCTGCGCACCACCTGGACGATGTAGTCGTGGCCCGACTTCAGTTCCAGGTACGCCTCCCCCATCTGCTTCACCAGGACGTCGACCAGCCGGTAGAGCGCCGGTTCCTGCAGGCCCAGGCGTTTTCCGTGCCGCATGGCGCGCCGCATGATCTTCCGCAGCACGTAGCCGCGCCACTCGTTGGACGGCACCACGCCGTCGGCGATGAGGAAGATCGTGGCGCGCATGTGGTCGGCCACGACCCGCGTGGAGACGTCCGGCAGGGACATGCTGCCGTTGTAGGTCGTGCCCGTCATCTCCCCGATGGCGGTGATGAGGGGGGCGAACACGTCCGTGTCGTAGTTCGACAGCTTGTTCTGCAGCACCGCGGTCATCCGCTCGAGTCCCATGCCGGTGTCGATCGACCTGGCCGGCAGCGGGTTCAACCGGCCGTCGGCCTGGCGGTCGAACTCCATGAACACGTTGTTCCAGATCTCGACGAAGCGATCGCAGGTGCAGGCGAGGCCCTGACAGACCGGTTCCGCGCACGGGATCTCGTTGCCGCGGAAGTAGTAGATCTCCGAGCACCGGCCGCACGGTCCCGTGTCGCCCATCGCCCAGAAGTTGTCGGCGACGCCGAGCTCGCCGATGTGTTCGGCCGGCAGGTACTTCCGCCACTGCTCGTACGCCTCGTCGTCGCGCGGCACGCCGGCGTCGCCCCGGAAGACGGTGGCGAACAGGCGCTCGGACGGGACGCGCCACACCTGGTCGAGCAGCTCCCAGGCCAACCCGATCGCGTCGCGCTTGAAGTAGTCGCCGAACGAGAAATTGCCGAGCATCTCGAAGAACGTGTGATGGCGCAGCGACGGCCCCACGTTCTCGAGATCGTTGTGCTTGCCGCTGACGCGCATGCACTTCTGCGAGCTGGTCGCGCGCGTGTAATCGCGGCGCTCCTTGCCGAGGAACACGTCCTTGAACGGATTCATGCCGGCGTTGGTGAACAGCAGCGACGGGTCGTCTGACGGCACGAGCGACGAACTGGGCACGACGCGGTGGCCGTGGCGCTGGAAGAAGGCGAGAAAAGAACGGCGGATGTCGTTCGAGGTCATGAGGGGAATTGTACTAGAAAGGCTCCGGGCTCCAGGCTCCAGGCTCCGGGCCGAAGGCCCAAAGCCCAAAGCCTGAAGTGCCGGACCCCGGCATTCAGTCCTGCCCGTCGCCTTCCGCGGCCCAGAATGCGGATGACTTCGCCCGCCGCCGGTCCAGCGCCTTCCGCACGTCGGCGGGCGCGAAGCCCTGGCGGACGAGCGCGTCGTGCAGGCGCCGGTAATCGGCGGGCGTGCGGACGAGGCCGTCCGGCGTCTTCAACCGGCGGGCGAGCGCGCGCTCGAGCAACGCGTCCTCTTCGACGTCCTGGAACACGGCGTCGACCGCGCGCCGGGCGGTCTCGGCGTCGATGCCGATGCTGCGCAGCCGGAGCAGGACGCGCTCCCGGCCCCGGCCTCGCTGGCTGGACTCGACCCGCGCCCGGCTCAGGGCGACCCGTTCGTCGTCGATCGCGTGGGTGAAGCGCAAGTGCTCGATGGCGCGGTGGATGATGTCGGCGGGGCAGCCGCGCCGGCGCAAGCGCAGCTGGATTTCCGCCGCCGAGAGGTCGCGCCCGGCCAGCCACGCGAGCGCAAGCGCACAGGCGGCCTGGACGCTGGACGGCGCGTGGGGGGATGGGCGGCCAGTCATAGGACGGTCAGGAATCGACGGGTCCTGAATCCTGAATCCTGAATCCCGAATCCTGGTTCCTGCTTACTTCCCGAAGCGCGTGATCGCCGACGGGTCCGTCTTCAGGATGGTGCTCGCCATCTGGGCCTTGGCCGCGTCGCCGGTCGACGAAATCCCCTGCACCTTCAGCTTGAACTCGTCGAGGTTCGACACCCAGCGCGTCGCCTCCTCGAAGGTGACCTGGCCTGACTGGTACAGGCCGAGGATCGACTGATCGAACGTCTGCATGCCGTACTGGGACGTGCCCTCGGCGATGGCGCCGGGAATCTGCGACGTCTTCGCGCGGCTGCCGATGCACTCGCGGATGAACGGCGTGTTGATCATCACCTCGACGGCGACCGCCCGGCCGGTGCCGTCGGCGCGCGGCAGCAGGCGCTGCGAGATGACGGCCTTGAGCACCGTGGCCAGCTGCAGCCGCACCTGCTTGCGCTGGTGGGGCGGGAACACGGAGATGACGCGGGTGATGGTCTCGGCCGCATCCAGCGTGTGCAGCGTCGAGAGCACGAGGTGCCCCGTCTCGGCGGCCACCAGCGCCGTTTCGATCGTCTCCAGGTCGCGCATCTCGCCCACCAGGATGACGTCGGGATCCTGCCGCAGGGCGCTGCGCAGCGCGTAGCCGAACGACTGCGTGTCGACGCTCACCTCGCGCTGGTTGACCAGCGAGCGATGGTCGCGGTGCAGGAACTCGATCGGGTCCTCGACGGTCATCACGTGGCAGCTGCGCACGTTGTTGATGTGGTCGACCATGGCCGCCAGCGTCGTGCTCTTGCCGCTGCCGGTCGTGCCGGTCACGAGCACGAGGCCGCGTTCCTCTTCGGCAATCCGGCTGATCACCGGCGGCAGGCCCAGCTCGTCGATCGCCTTGATGCGCATCGGGATGACGCGCAGCGCCAGGCCGATCGTGCCGCGCTGCTGGTAGATATTGCAGCGGAAGCGGCCGAGGCCCTGCACGCTGTACGCGATGTCGATTTCCATCAGCTCGTTGAACTTCTGCCGCTGGGCGGTGGACATCACCGCCTGCGCCATGGCCACCGTGTCCTCGTGCGTCAGCCGCTTCTCCTCGGTCGCGACCACCAGCGTGCCGTGCAGCCGCAGCATCGGGTAGCTGCCGACCTTCAGGTGCAGGTCCGAGGCGCCGCGCTCGACGGCGAGTTTCAGCAGGTCGTTGACATGCATGGTCTGTTATCTCGCCTTGGCGGTCGCCGTTCCGAACGCGCCGGTGGGCGCCGGGTCCGGGTGGACGCAGGTCAGCCAGCCGTGCGTGTCGGGCGCCGTGCCGTCGATCAGGCCGAAGAAGGCGGCCTGGATGGCCTCGGTCACCGGCCCGCGTTTCCCGGTGCCGATCGTGATCTTGTCGATCGAGCGCACGGGTGTGATCTCGACGGCCGTGCCGGCGAAGAAGACCTCGTCGGCGATGTAGAGCATCTCGCGCGGGATGGCCTGCTCGCGGACGTCATACCGGAGATCGCGCGCCAGGGTGATGACCGAATCGCGCGTGATGCCCGGCAGGATGGAGGCCGCAAGCGGCGGCGTGTAGAGCACGCCGTCGCGCACGAGGAACACGTTCTCGCCGCTGCCTTCGCTCACCTGGCCGGTGGCGTCGAGCGCGATGCCCTCGCTGTAGCCTTCGACGATCGCCTCCATCTTGATCAGCTGCGAGTTCGCGTAGTTCGCCGCAGACTTGGCGAGCGAGGGGAACGTGTTCGGCGCGCTGCGCGTCCACGAACTGACGCGCACGTCCACGCCCCGCTCGAGCGCTTCCGGCCCGAGGTAGCGGCCCCACTCCCAGAGCATGATGGCCGCATGGACCGGGCAGGGAAACGGGTCCACGCCGAGCGCCGCGTAGCCGCGGTAGATGAGCGGACGGATGTAGCACGCCTTGAACGCGTTGGCCCGGATCGTCTCGAGCACCGCCTCCTGGAATCCTGCAGCCGCCAGCGGGTACTCCATGCGGTAGATCCTGGCCGAGTCGTAGAGACGCCGGATGTGCGCGTCGAGGCGGAAGCAGGCGGGGCCCCGCGCCGTATCGTAACAGCGGGCGCCTTCGAACACGCCGCTGCCGTAATGGATCACGTGCGAACCGATGTGGATCTTCGCGTCCGCCCAGTCGACCAGCGAGCCGTTCATCCAGATCTTGCCCGTGCCAGCGAAACTCATCAATCCCCCTTCAATCGGACGGGTGGGGCAGGTCGGGCGGGTAAAGCGGGTGGGTAAGGCGGGTGGGGAGTTTCCCCACCGGCCCTACCAGCCCTCCTGCCCCCCTGATGCCATTGTCGGTGGTTGCGGGAAGCCGAGGCAAGCGGACGGGGCCGATGCCTCGCGCTCAGCGCGACCATTCTAGCATTCCAGTGAAGCTGCGCCTCAAACCGCCGAGACCGGAGAACGGGCGCGGCGCCGCTTCCCTGGTAGGCGGGCCGCCGACGGCCCGCAAAGCGGGCCCTAAGACAGCTTCTAAGGCGCGCCATCTGAAACTCGCTTCACTCGTCACGATTCGGGCCTTAGAAGATGTCTAGGGGCGACGCGCCGGGTCGTGGGCAGGGGCGACCCATGGGTCGCCCTACTGCTGCGCCTCGCCGCAGAAGGGACAGCGGTCCGAGCGCGCGTGCAGCGGCTTGCGGCAGTGCCAGCAGAACCGCGGCTGCGGCGTCTGCCGCGCCTTCAGCCGGCTCTGCAGATCCGACAGCGCGTCGCCGTTGTCGGGGCCCGGCGGGCCGGCCTTCTCCGTCCCGCTCGAGCGCCCGCCCGTGCCGCGCTTGCGCGCCGCCAGCAGGTCCTTCAGCAGATCGCTCGCCCGCTGGTAGCGATCAGGCAGGGTGGGCGCCATGGCCTTCATCACGATCGTACTGATGGCGCGCGGGATGCGGGCGTTGCGTACGTGGGGAGGCATCACGAGACCGCCACGCATCAACTTCTCGATCTCCTTCGGCAGCGGCGTGTTGTAGGGCAGCACGCCGGTGAGCATCTGGTACATGCTGACGCCGAGCGAGTAGATGTCCGAGGCGAACACGGCCTTGCCCTGGAACTGCTCGGGCGCCATGTACGACGGGCTCCCGATGACCGTGGTGCCCTTGGCGGCCAGCTCCAGGAAGCGCGAGGTGCCGAAGTCGGCCACCTTCACGAGGCCGGCCTCGGAGACCAGCATGTTGGCCGGGCGCAGGTCGCGATGGATGACGCCCTGGGTGTGCGCGTAATCGACGCCGTTGCAGATCTGGCAGGTGAAGTCGAGCGCGCGCCGCAGATCGAGCGCGCCGTCGCGCGCGATGATGTTCTCGAGCGTTTCGCCCTGCACGTACTCCATCACGATGAAGAACGTGTTCTCGAGCCTCTCGGCCGTGATCACCGAGACGATGTTCGGGTGGCTGAGGCTGGCGAGCAGGCGCGGCTCGCGCAGCAGATCGCCGAAATCCGCCGTCTGGCGGTGCGGGACCTTGATCGCAACCTTCTTGTCGATCCAGGTGTCTTCCGCGAGGTAAACGGCTCCGAAGCCGCCGCTGCCGAGCGACGCGAGGATCTTGTACTTCCCGAGGGTCTGGCCGCGGAAGAACATGCAGGCGGGCAGAGTATAGCGCAGCGCGGGTCCGACCGCTGAGGCAATCCGGTCGGGCCCGCGCTAGAATTACCGGATGCACGCGCGTTTCTACGTGCCGGACCTGCTGGCGGATCGGACTGCGGCGCTGCCGGCCGAGGAAGCGGAGCACCTGGTGCGGGTCCTGCGGCTTCGCGCCGGCGACGAGGTGGCCGTGTTCGACGGCCGCGGCAACGAGTACCTGGCGCGGATCGACTCCCTCAGCCGTCGCGGCGTGACCGTGCGGCCCACCGCGCGCCGGCGGCCGGCGCCCGAGCCGTCGGTGCGATTGACGGTCGCCCTGGCGGTCACCAGGGGCGACCGGATGGATGCGGCCGTGCGCGATGCCGCCATGCTCGGGGCAAGCGTCGTCCAGCCCGTCGTGACGGCGCGGACCGAGACGACCCTCGCGTCGCTCATGCGCAGCCGGCGCGCCGAGCGGTGGCGCCGTATCGCCATCGCGTCGGTCAAGCAGTGCGGACGCGCGGTGGTGCCCGAAGTGCGCGACGCGCTGGAACTGGCCGACTACCTGCCTGCCGAGACAGCCGATCTCCGTCTGCTGCTGGTCGAACCGCGCGCGCAAGGGGCCTCGACGCTGGCGGGCGTGTCCACGCCGCAATCGGCCGCGGTGCTGATCGGGCCGGAGGGCGGGTGGATGGCCGAAGAGATCGCGGCCGCCTGCCGTGCGGGCTTCCACGCGATCACGCTCGGCCAGCGCACGCTGCGCGCCGATGCCACGCCGATCGCGGCCATCGCCGTCCTGCAATTCATCTGGGGCGATCTCTAAAGGCTTTGGCCTTTGGGCGCCTAAAGCCTCCGTCTCACCGCGTCAGGCGTTGGATGAGCGCGCGGTGCTGCGGGAACCGGGCGATGAGATCCGCGCGGCCGGCGAGTTCGAAATCCTCGAAGGCAAACCCGGGCGCGACGGTGCAGCCGACCAGCGCGAAGGCATTCACGGACCTGCCTTCGAGTGTTGCGCCGAACCAGTGGCCGGCCGGGACGACCGTCTGGAAGGACGCCGTGCATCCGAGCGCGATCTCGGAAAGCGCCCCGTCCGGCGCGATGACGTGCAGCGTCAGCGGAGAGCCGGTGTAGAAGTGCCACACCTCGTCGGCCTTCAGCCGGTGGAGCGCGGAGAATTCGCCGCGGCGCAGCAGGAAGTAAATCGCGGTGGACAGCGGGTGCGTCACGGTGAACGAGGGCAGGGTGACATCCGGCAGGCTTTCCGCGGAGCGATACGTTTCGCGGAACCATCCGCCTTCCGGGTGTTTCTCGAGACGCAGTCGCTCGATCCAGTCGTCGGCGGTCATGCCGGCACCCTGCTCCCGGGCTGAAGCCCGGGAATTCCACTGGCAGCAACGGTGAAGTGCAGGCCCACCCACTCGTCTTCGGCCTTCGCTGTGCGCAGCGTGGCGCCGGCCGACTCGAATGCGCCAACCACCCTGGATTGCTCCTCCGCCAGAACCCCCGACAGGACCAGGTCGGCCCGCGGCCTCGCGCATTTGAAAAGGTCGGCGGCTGCGCGACGAAGCAGCTCGCCCGTCAGGTTGGCGACGACGATGTCGGCGTGCGCATCTGCGAGCGCCTGGAAGTCGGCGTCGTGCAGCCGAAACGGCACACCCACCAGGTTGAGCCCGAGATTCTCCCTGGCGGCATCCAGCGCGTCGCGGTCGTTGTCGACGGCCGTGACCGCGCTCGCGCCCAGGCGTGCGGCGGCGATGGCCAGCAGCCCCGAGCCGGTTCCGACGTCGAGCACGGTCCGACCGCGCACGGCGATCTCCTGGAGAAACGCGAGGCACAACCGCGTGGACGCATGATGGCCGGTGCCGAAGCCCGTCGAGGGCACGACGACGATGAGAATGTCGTTCGGACGCGCCTGCTCGCGTGCCGTGTCCGCGCACCACGGCGGTGACACGACAATCCGTCCCACGCGCACCGGCTGCAGATCAGCCTGGCTGCGCCGCGCCCAGTCCTCGTCTTCCACGTCGAGCGGGTCGGCGGTCACGCGCCGGTCGCCGAGGCTGCGCATCCACGCGAGAGCGCGGTTGCGCGAGTCGGGCGAGTCGAAGAACACGCGCCAGGTCCTCGCCGCTTCTTCGATCGCGGTCGGCTGGAAGTCGTCCAGGCCCGCCACCAGCCGATCGCGCAGATCACAGGCGCTGTCGGCGTCGGACGCGAAGTGGATGTCGAGGGCGGGGAAGAGGCGGTTCATGTGATGGTCAGTAGTCGGTAGTCAGTAGTCGGTAGTTAGCAGTCAGTAGTCAGTAGTCGGCGTGCAGCGCGATGGCGCGCAGGCATCCTCGCAACCGTGTGTGCCGTCCACTGTCTACCGTCTACCGTCTACCGTCTACTGTCAGTAATAGTACTTCGTTTTCTGCGCCCACTCGGTCGTCGCGTAGCGCGTCTTCAACAGCTGAAAGGCCGCCTGCGAGGAGGCGGTGGTGGCTTTCGTCCAACAGCCGTAACGGCTCGTGCGGATTGCGAGGTACAGGGCCTCGGGAATGCGGGCGTCGTTTGGCGCGGCTTTCGCCCACGCGACCATGCGATCGCAAAGCACGATTGGCGCGGTCGGCAGCTTCGACATCTCCGCGTCCTCGCGTCGTGCCGCGTTTCTCGCGGCATCGTCGAGAAAGGCCGGCCAGGGTGCGTCGGGCGGCGCGTGTTCCGCGTCTCGGTAATCCCGGTAAGACGACGTGCTCGCATCGCACCACCAGTTGTCGCGGTACGTGTCCAGCGTGACGAGGGATTCTCCAGGAGCAGGCGTCCGCGAAAACACCTGGGGGTCGCGGCCGAAGCCCGATCTGACCGAGGGCCGAAGGCCAGGCGACTTGAGCAGCAGGAGGAGCGCTGCATGCGCGCGTTCAGACGGCGTGTTCGCGGCGCGGTACGCGGTCAGTTCCCGTTTCAGCACGGGTGCTCCTCGTTCGATGAATGCGAAGAGTCGTTGGGCGGCCCCGTCGTCTCCGAACAGCACGGCACGCGTCCAGGCGGCGCGGCCCACCTCCTCGCGAAGCGTGTCGGCCATCGATCGGCTCGCTGCAATGCGCTCGAGCCACGCCAGCGGCAGGCGGTGATTGAGTATCGCCGTCGCATCCACGTCGAACGCCCATCCTCCGGCGCCGATGTTACTGACGCGTGGGTCGCCCTCAGTGGCGCTGCCCGCTGGAACGCGCGGCGCGAAACGGATGAACTCCTCGAGGTCGCGGGCAAGCGCCATTCGCCATGCCGCGAGTTCGTTCATGATCGACCGCGGCCAGTCAGGCCTGGTGGCGAGAACGCGGTCGATTGACTCCCGCGCCTCCTGCTCGCGGCCACGCTCGAGCTGCAGCCGGATGAGGTGATAGATCACCGTCGGGTAGGCGGGGGACCGGGGGTCGACCGAACGCGCCGCCCCGACGACTTCCTCGACCTCAGCGCTGTCTTTCGTCGTCTTGTCGATCGCCGCTACCAGCCATGCCGGCGATTTCGACTCGCGCCATCGTGCCAGCGCGTGGCCGGCTGCGTCGGCGCCGGCCGCCTGGAACGTGATCACCCAGTCGGTGAGGTCGCTCGTCTCCCGAAAGGCCGCGAGGCGCTCGAAATTCGACTGGGTACGCTTCAGGCGCTCGTCGGCTCCCTCGAACAACGTGACCTCGCCGTTCGCCGCGTCCAGCAGCAGCTTGTAGTCCCAGAGCGAGCGCTTGACCGAGCCGCTTCCGATGCCGCCGCGCTCGATCGCGGTGCCCAGTTGTCGTACCCGGCTGACGGGCGCGATGCGGGCATCGACGAACCCGAGCAGTTGCTCCGCCATCTCGCGGTCACGCGCGGCGGCTGCCTGCGCGAACGCGCGGAGCTCGCGGCCCGCCTGTTCCAGCAACGTCTTGTCGAACGAACCCTCGGGCGCGCCGACGGTTGCTTTGCGAATGAGGCAGCGAGCCGCAAGGTAGGGCGCAATGGTGCGCCAAGGCGATGTCGCGTCCCGGGCGATCGATCGGAACGCGGTCCCGGCCTCGTCGTAGTCGGTCGCGTAGAACAGGGCGGCTGCGATCTGGTACGCCCGATCCTGGCGCGCGAGTAACGGCGCCGATGCGGGAAGCACCTCCGGAATCGTGCGTCCACCCGGGCAGTTCGAAAACACCTGGTCCTGCGCGCGCAGCCACTCGCCAACGTCGTAGCCGGCGACGGCGGCCCGGGCGCGCCGCGTCGTTGCGGCGGTCTCGAACGCCGCCTCATTGCAGTTCATGAAGTACTGGAATCGATCCTTGCCGAGAGGGCGAAACGGATCGATGGCCGCGACGTTGGGCGCGTTCGCGTCCGCACGGCGCGTCTTCGGCCACGTCCTGCCCGCGTCGCCCGGTGAAGGAACCGGCCGCCTTTGCGATCCCGGGTCAACCTCCCGTCTTGACAGGATGTCCGCAACGGCCTCCTGCTCGGCCTCGTCCAGCGGCCTGCCCGACAGGTAGCGGTACCCGACCGTGAGATACAGGCGCGCCCACGTGGACCTGACGTGTCCCAGCCGGCCCGCCACGAACTTGTCGTACGGCGGATCGGGCACGTAGACGCTCACGAACACCGGCTGTTCGAAGAACGGTCCGCAAGCATCGACGCGCGGCTGCCGGCCGACAACGAAGGCCAGCGCGATCGCGACGAGCGCGAGGCCCGCCGGGAACACGAGGAAGCGCCTTGTTGGGACTTCCATGCTCACCTCACAGGTGCAGCGAGCTCCAGCGCCCGTGCCACTGCGCGCTCGTTCCACGCTTTCGGGTTGAACACGTAGCGCCGCCGGTCCGACGGCAAGCGGCCGGCCGGTTCGTCGAGCGACACGCCCAGGCTCGCCCGGCACACCGCGAGCGAGAAGTCCTGCCCGGCGTCCAGCCTCGACCGTACCGCGCCGCCATCGGCGCCCATGCGAAAGAGCATCGGGATCGCTTCGTCCACGGGCACGTCCCGGATCCACGGATCGCCCAGGCACCACGAGGCGAGCGCGGTGATCGACAGCGGCCAGTCAGCGGGCATGAGACGGCGCAGCCGCGCGAGCAGGGCAGCGTAGAAGGGTCGCTCGCGCGAGGTCGCGTCGAAATCGATTTGGAGCGCGATCACGCGCGGCCGGCTGGCGAGGGTCAGGATGCGCTCGGCCGCCCGGTGTGCCTGGGCGTCGGTCAGCGGCGGCCTGCGCCTCTCATCCACCTCGATGCGCACGACCGCCGCCATCCGCGTCGATGGCGAGACGACAAGCGGCTGCAGTCGCGGTCGTTCGATGACGTCGTCGTGCGCGAGAACCAGGGTTCCCGCCAGGTACGCGACGCCCACCGTGGAGGGCAGGGCCGGGAACCGGACCGGCCGCTCCCACGCCCAGAGCAGCACGCGAGGCAGCCGCGCAAGTCGCCAGTCGCGCGACGGCTGGCCCGGTGGATGTGAGGATGCAGACAAGGAAAGGACGGAAGCGGCGGCGACGAGGCCCATCGCAGCGAGCGATGACGGAAGGCGGAACGCTGTCATCAGTAGTCCGTAGTCAGCAGACAGTAGTCAGTAGGGTGCATGCCGTCTACCGTCTACTGTCTACCGACTGCGTCAGGAGAAGATGTCCTTGACGCGCTCGAACACGCTGCGCTCCTGGTCCTCGTCCCGGCGGCTCCTCGGTTCGGCCTGCGGCGCGGGCAGCGTGGCCGCCAGCTGCTCGAGCAGCTTCTTCTGTTCGCGCGTCAGCTTGCGCGGCGTCATCACCTGCACGATGACGTGCAGGTCGCCCCGCCCGCGGCCCGTGATGCTCGGCATCCCCTTGGCTCGCAGCCGCAGCACCGTGCCGCTCTCGGTGCCTTCCGGGACCCGCAAGGTCTCCTCGCCGTCGAGCGTCGGCACCTTGATCTCGCCGCCAAGCGCCAGCGTCGGGAAACTGACCGGAATCTCGCAGTAGAGATCGTCGCCGTCGCGCCGGAAGAAGGGATGATCCTGGACGTGCACGACGACGTCGAGGTTGCCGGCCGGGCCGCCCGCCAGGCCGGCTTCACCTTCGCCCCGCAGGCGGAGCCGCTGGCCGCTCGCAATGCCCGCCGGGATCTTCACGCTGATCCGGCGCTGCTCGGTGACCTGGCCGTCGCCGTGACACGTGGCGCACGGCTTCGAGATGATCTGCCCGGCACCGCGGCACTGCGGGCAGGTCTGGGCCATCGTGAAGAACCCCTGCTGGTACCGGATCTGACCGCGCCCGCGACACTGGGGACAACTCGTGGGCGACGTGCCGGGCGCCGCGCCGCTGCCGTGACAGGTGGCGCACTTCTCCTGTCGCGGAATCTGGATCGTCGTCTCGGTGCCACTGGCGGATTCCTCGAAGGCAATCTCGAGGTCGTAGCGCAGGTCCGCGCCACGCTGGGGGCCGCCGCGGCGTCGTCCGCCGCCGAAGATGTCGCCGAAGCCGAACAGGTCGCCGAGGTTCCCGAAGATGTCCTCGAACCCGGCGAAGATCGTCGGATCGAACCCGCCCGCGCCGGCGCCGGCGCTGACGCCCGCGTGGCCGAACCGATCGTAGGCTGCGCGTCTGTCGGGATCCGCCAGCACCGCGTAGGCTTCCGCCGCTTCCTTGAACTTCTCTTCGGCGGCCTTGTTGCCCGGATTGCGATCGGGATGATACTTGAGCGCCAGCTTGCGGTACGCGCTCTTCATCTCCTGGTCGCCCACGGTTCGGGCAACGCCGAGCACCTCGTAGTAGTCGCGCTTGTTCACGCCTTGGCTACCTTCACCATGACCGGGCGCAGCAGCCGGTTGCCCAGCTTGTAGCCCCGCCGGAGTTCCTCGACGACTTCTCCTTCGGGATGGCCCGGCACGACTTCGTGCGTGACGGCCTGGTGCAGGTGCGGGTCGAACTGGCGTCCGATGGCTTCGATCGGCGTCACGCCCCGCCTGCGCAGCAGGTCCAGCATCTGCTTGAGAATCAGTTCGACGCCCTTGCGGTACGCGTCGGTGCCGGCGTCCGACTCGGCCTGCAGGGCGCGCTCCAGGTCGTCAACGAGCGGCAAAAGGTCGGTCAGGACATCGGCGGCGGCATACTCCATCTGCTCGCGTCGTTCGCGCTCGACACGCTTGCGGTAGTTGTCGAACTCCGCCGTCTTGCGCAGCAGCCGGTCGTAGTAGTCGTCTCGTTCGCGCGCGATCGCCTGCACATCGTCCGGCGCCGGCGACGGGACGCCCTCGTCCCGAGGCTCCGCGGCGTCAGGATCGGGGTTCTTCACCGGGTCGATGGCATCACCGGCGTCGTACGCCGGGTGGCGTTCGCGACACGCCGGGATCCCTTCCCCCACGTCGTTCACGGTATCGGATGGCTTTGGCATCAGCTGGATCTCCCGTACACGGCTACGCAACACGCGGCCCTTGACCTGACTGACACCTCAGCACCTCGAGGCGGCTTCTGCCTCGTCCCAGCCGCTGTCGCGCAGCACGCGCGAGACCGCCCGCGCGACACTGTCGACGATTGAGATCGAGCGCCAGTAGGGCATGCGCGTCGGGCCGATGATCCCGACCCGGCCGATCCGTCGTCCGTCGAAGTAGGTGGACGTGATGAGAGCGAAATCCCTGAGGTCGGGCGACTGGTGTTCCGCCCCGATGACCACGGTCAGGCCCTCCGTGTTCAGGTACTCGGTCAGGAGCCGGACGAGGCGGTGCTTTTCCTCGACCAGCTTCAGCAGGCCTTGCAGCATGGCGATGGGTGGACCGCCGGGGCCTTCGGCCGCCTGGTCGAGCAGCAGCGAGGTGCCCTCGATGAACAGCGGATTACCGTCGGGCAGGCCGTCGAAGGTGGACTGCGCCAGCCTCAGCGCCCGCGACAGCAGCAGGTCGTAGAGCGACTGCTCCTGCAACACCCGTTCGAGGACCGCCGCGCGCACCTCGGAAAGGGAGAGGCCCGCGAACTCGCTGTTCAAGTAGTTGGCGGCCTGCTGCAGCTCGTCCGCGTCGAGGCGCTCCTTGATGTCCACGACCTTGTGCGTCAGCTGGCCACCCCGCGCCACCATGACGACGAGGATGGCGGTGTTGGCGAGCGGCACGAAGTCGATGCGGTGGAACGCCGCCGCCTGGTTCTCTGGGCCGAGCGCGAAGCCGACCTGCCGCGCGTTCTTCGACAGCATGTGCGAGACCTGCGCGAGCACATCATCCATGAGGGCCGAGGGGCCGGTGTGTTGCCGCAGTTGCGCCTCGACGGACGCGTTGGGCCGGCCCATGCGGCGCATCGTCATGAGCATGTCGACGTAGAACCGGTAGCCGAGGTCGGTGGGGATGCGTCCTGCAGACGTGTGCGGCTGGCGCACGTATCCCTGCTCCTCGAGCTGCGCCAGCACGTTGCGCACGGTGGCCGACGACAGGCCGAAGCCGCCGCGCCGGCTGAGCGTGGCCGAGCCCACGGGCTGCCCCGTTTCGATGTATTCGCGGGCGAGCGCGGCGAGAATGCGCCCCGCCCTGTCTGAAAGCCTGGTGGTATGCATTAGCAGTCAGATGCCGGGAGTGCTAACATCTTGATTATACAACACGTTGTCCTGATTCCCGATTCCTGCCTTTCGTCTAGGCGCGCTGCGCCGAGCTCATCGGCAGCGCGCCCCTCCCCGCCTTGCCGTTCCTGGTGGCGATGATCTCGGCCAGGATGCTGACCGCGATCTCTGCCGGAGTTACCGCGCCGATGTCCAGCCCGATCGGTGCTCGCACCTGGCTCAGCCAATCGGCCGGGCAGCCGCCCGCGAGCAGTTCGTCGAAGATCCGCTTCACCTTGGCGCGGCTCCCGATCATCCCGACGTATCGGAACGGGCGGCCGGCGACCGCGCGCAGCGCATCGAGGTCGTACTTGTGGCCGCGCGTCACGACCACCAGGAAGCTGTTGGCGGGCCACTCGAGGCGTGCCAGGGTGTCGGGGATCGTGTCGATCAGGATTTCCTGTGCGTCCGGGAACCGTTCGCGGTTGGCGAATCGCTCGCGGTCGTCGAGCACGTGAACCTGGAAGCCGGTCCCGGCGGCGAAGCGGCCCAGGCAGGCAGACACGTGCCCGGCGCCGACGAGATAGAGGTGTGCGGCCGGCTCGAGCGGTTCGATGTAGACGTCCATCTGTCCTCCGCAGATCAACCCGGATTCCTCGGCCAGATCGTCGCTCAGCTCGTAACGGACGAGTTCCGGCTGCCGGCTGCGCAGGGCCTGGCGCGCTTTCAGCGCCGCGTCGCTTTCGTAGCACCCTCCGCCGATGGTGCCAATCGTCCGGCCGTCGGCGAAGACGAGCATCTTCGCGCCGACGCGCTGCGGCGTCGATCCGCCGGTCTTGACGATGGTGACGAGCGCGGCGGCGTCTCCTCGATCGAGTGCCGACACCACCGCGCGAAAGACTTCTTCGTTCATGGCTTGGAGCCTGGAGCCTCCCTAATACCGGTGCAGCTCGCACGTGTCGGTCGGCGCGGTGCCCGCGAGAAAGGCCTCCCGGAACGTGCGCGGACAGGCCGGCAGCGAGAGCTTCCCGGTGTCCTTGTCGATCTCGACGAAGTCGATGCCGCCGGGCACGTGGAACTCGAGATTCGGGTGCCCGGCCAGCGCGCGGACCATGAAACTGGTCCAGATCGGCAGCGCCGCCTGCGCGCCGCTCAGGCCGAGCGGCTGGTTCTCGTCCAGGCCCACCCACACGACGGTGAGCAGTTCGGGCGTGAAGCCGACGAACCACGCGTCCCGCAGGTCGTTGGTGGTGCCCGTCTTGCCCGCCGCATCGAGCGCAAACCCCGATCCCCGCACGGCCGCCGCGGTTCCCTCGTTGATGACGCTGCGCATCATGTTCAGCACGAGGAACGTCGTCTCGGGACGGGCGACGCGCTTGGCCGGCGGCGCCGGCACGCGGGCGAGGTCCGTGGCGCCGCTCATGATGCGCAGGATCGTGCGCAGCGGCCGCATCTCGCCGAGGTTGGGAAACGCCGTGTAGGCCGTGGCGATCTCGAAGGGGGTCGCTTCGAACACGCCGAGCGCGATCGACGGGTACGGGCGCGGGGCGGTGCTCGTGCCGAACCGCTTCCAGAGTCCCGCCACCTGGTCGTACCCGGTCATCTCCGCCACCTTGATCGTCGCGGCGTTCCTCGAGTGCGCCAGCGCGTGGCGCAGCGTGACCGGGCCGTCGTATTCGCCCTCGTAGTTGCCCGGCTCCCACGTCTTGTCCTCGAAGTAGAAGGTGGTCGGCTCGTCCACGACCACGGTGGCCGGCGTGAGGTCCGCGCGCCCGTCGTCAGCGGCCTTCTCGAACGCCGCGAGGTACACGAAGGGCTTGAAGGCCGAGCCCGGCTGCCGCCTGGCCGTGATCGCGCGGTTGTACTGCGACTGGTTGTACGACCGTCCCCCGACCATCGCGAGGATCTCGCCGGTGCGCGGATCCGCGGCAATCAGCGCGGCCTGCGGCACGGTCTTCCGCTTGCGCCTGGCCAGCAGCTGATCGACCTGCGTCAGGCCTTCGCGGATCGCGTCCTGCGCGAAGCGCTGCAGGTGCAGATCGAGGGTCGTGTAGACGTCGACCGGCTGGCTGGTCTTCATCGTGCCGGCGAACTGCTCGGAGAGCGTCTGGCCGACCAGGTCCACGAAGTACGGCGCCTCCGCCTCGAGGGCGCGCGCCACCACCGTCAGCGGTTCGCGCGACGCCTGCTCGGCGGCCTCGCGGGTCACGAACCCGTCGTCGGCCATCTGCTTGAGGACCAGGTTCCGGCGATCGCGGGCCCGCGTCGCGTTGACGAACGGCGACAGGACCTGGGGCGAGTGAATCACGCCCGCGATCGTCGCGGCTTCGGCGAGGCTGACGTTGTAGACGTCCTTGCCGAAGAACAGGCGTGCGCCCTCGGCGACGCCGTGAATGGCGAACGAGCCGCGCTGGCCGAGATACACCTCGTTCAGGTACAGCTCGAGCACCTCGTCTTTCGACGCGCGCCGCTCGAGCACCATCGCCATGAACGCCTCGAGCGCCTTGCGCCGGACCGACTTCTCGGCCGGATTGGCCATCACGGAGGCGAGGAAGACGTTCTTGATCAGCTGCTGCGTGATCGTGCTGCCGCCCGCGAGGTAGGTCTTCTCGCCGCGCACGTTGCTGATGAGCGCGCCCACGGCGCCGATCGGATCGACGCCCGGATGCTCGTAGAAGCGATGGTCCTCGATCGCCAGGACCGCCTGGACCATCGGCTTCGGGATCTTCGCGAGCGGCACCTGGCGGCGCTTCTCGCGGCTCGTCGAGATGAGGGCGGTGAGCAGTGGCGCGTCGAGCGTCACGCTCAGCGTCTGCCCGACACCGACCAGCTCGAGCCGCTCCAGCCGTTCGATCTGCGGCGTCGGCGCCTGTCCGGCCGCCGCCTTCACCGGGGCAGGCTTCCTGAAGACCGCCCGCGCGATCCTGCCCGCGATCGGTCCGGTGCGCGGCGAGACGACGATGGCGTCGTTGCTGACCGCGAACTGGCCGGCCTGCACCACCTTCGGCTCCTGCGCGTACCCGAGATCGTTCAGCCGGTCGATGAGCTGGCGCTCGGACATCATCTCGCCCGTGCGCAGTTCGATCGGCCGCCCGTAGACGCGCGGCAGCACGCGTTCGCGCTCGCCGTGGAGCCGCTGGTCGATCACCCGGGCAAAGACCACGTAGTAGTAGCCGAGCACGGCGCACAGGCACAACGCCGGCACGCCAAGCGCGACCAGCAGGATGAGTCGCCAGCGGCGCCGGCGCCTGGGCGGAGCCTTCTTCTTGTTCCGGTCTTTCCGAACAGCCGTTTGATCCACGAGGCCTCAGGGGGGACGGTAGGGGCGCAACATGTTGCGCCCCTACACAGAATCAAATTGACATCACCCAGTGCTGTCCCGCGTCGAGCGGCAGCTCCGCCAGGAGGCGTTCGACCAGGGCCGGGCCGTACTGGTTCAGAAAGTAGACGAAGCCGACAGCGCGTTCCTGCGGCTCGCCGCCGGGGAATGCGAGGGCGCGCGTGCGGCCGAACTGCCGCCGGAGCGTCTCGTCGCGGCGCTTCGCCGCGTGGACGATCTTGTCGTGCAAGGCGTCGAGGTCGTGCTTCATGCGCCCGAGCGCCGAACGCGCGGCGCCCTCGAGCGTCGGATCGATGAGCGGCACCACCCCAATCAGCGCTTCCATCCGCCCGGTCACGCCCGCGTCGGCGTCGTGCCACGCCCCTTCGACCGACGGTGGCAGCTGCTGCTCCATCAGGCGGTTGAGCGCCCCCTCGTCGTCTGGCCGGAGCGCTTCGAAAGGCAGCCCGGTCTTCGTGATGAACCGGACGGCTGCCGAGTCGAGCAGCGTGGCGCTGGCCCGCGGGACCATCAGCGGCATCGGCACGTTGAACCGCTCGTAGACGCCGCGCAGCTGCGCCAGGTAGCCGAGCTCGTTCGGCCCCGGCACGTAGGCGATCGTCGGAAACAGCGAGTCCTGCACGAGCGGCCGCAGCAGCACGTTCGGGCTGAATGCCGCCGGGCGTGCGTCCAGTTCCTTCAACAGGTCGTGCGCGCTTCGCCTGAGGGTGCCGACCATCAGCCCGTCCGCCACGCGATGAATCGGTGTGCGGGCGCCGTCCAGGTGAAACAGCGCGACCGCGTCTTCGCTCGCCGCCACCTGTGCGTGATAGCCGCGCGCCACGAGCTCGCGGCCCGCGTCGGCCGCGATGGCGGAGGTGCGGCCGGGTTGCTCGATCTCGCGCGCGAACAGATCGCGGACGAGCGGTTTGGTCGCCGGATCCGACGCGTCGTGGACGACCAGGCCGTGCTGGCCGAGCGTCTCGAGCATCCATCGGCCGAACGCGCCGGACATCGTCGCCATGCTGCGGTACGAACCGCGGAGCCGGTCGAGCAGCGGGGCGGTGAATTCGGTCGGCGGCAGCGCGTCCCGCAAGGCCTGGATCGCCGCATCGGCTGTTGCGTCCAGCCGAATGGCGGCGACCGGCACGATGCCGGCGCCCGGCAGCCCCGACAGCGTGATCGCCCGGCGCTCGAACTCGCAATCCAGGACCCAGCAGCTGGCCACCTCGTTCCAATCGTGGTCCTCGGATTCGATCCAGAACACGGGGACCACGTTCACGCCGTGGGTCGCGCGCACGTCGGCTGCCAGCTTGAGAGCCGTCACCGCCTTGAGCAGCGTGTAGAGCGGTCCGCCGAACAGCCCCGCCTGTTGTCCCGTGACGATCGCGACCGTCCGGGCGTCGCGCAAGTCCCCGGCCGCGGCGATCGCCGCCGGTGGCGCGCCCTGGCGCCGCTGCTGGTCGACGATCGCCGCGGCGATCGCGTCGCGCGGCCTCGCGGTCGTCTGGACGCGGTCGATGGCTGCCCGCCACGCTGCGGGCTCGGCGGGATCGCCCGCGAAGAACGGGGCGAGCTTCGTGAACGCGTACGTGTAGTCGGATGTCAGCCGCGAAATCCACGGCAGGCGGCGCACGTCGATGGGCAGCCGGCTGGCCGCGATGGATGGACTCGGGTTCGCCACGGGGTGCTACTGTCGCAGAGGGCCCGGAACGTGTCAAGGCAGGCGCGTGCGCGGGCGCGCAGACGCGCCGCCTGTGTCGTTGAACGGCGGACCTTTCAATGTTAGCATCATGAATCTCAAAGGGGAGTTCACCCGCTGACCGGAGAGACGCCTTCCTGCCCGGTTCCCGGCGCATTCGGGCGCTTCGAAGTCCTGCACCAGATCGGCGCAGGCGTGCTGGGCCCCGTTTTTCTCGCGCGTGACCCACAGCGCGCCCGATCCGTGGCCGTCAAGGTCTTCCGGCTCGACATTACTCCCGAGCAGGCCGCCGGGTTCGCCTCCCAGCTCGCGACGCTCACGCGAATCATCCTCGCGCATCCCTCGATCGTCGTGCCGTTCGACGCGGGCATCGAGGGCGCCAGCGCGTACCTGGCCACCGACTACGTCGCCGCCGAATCGCTCGATGCCGTCATTCGCCAGTACGGCCCGGCGCCCGTCTCCCAGGCCATGCGGATTCTGGCGAGCGTCGCGGGCGCGCTCGACTTCGCGGCGGCCGTCGGCGTCCACCACGGCGCGCTGCACCCGCGCGACCTGCTCGTCACGCCCGACAACACGCGCGTGACCGGCGTCGGCATCGGCCGCGCCCTCGAGACGATCGGCCTGCGGGCGCCGATGCGTCGTCCGTATGTGGCGCCGGAGCGGGTGCAGCGTGAGAGCTGGGATGCACGGGCCGACCTCTACTCGCTCGGCGTGCTCGCCCGCGAACTGCTGGTCGGGCGGCCGAGTCGCGAATCGGCCGGCGAACCCCGCCTGCCCGACGAACAGGCGGCGCGACTGCAGCCGGTTCTTGCGAAGGCGACCTCCGCGCGGGCGGCCGACCGGTTCCCCTCATCGCTCGACCTCATCGCCGCCCTTCAGGAGGCGCTCGCCAGCGCCCGGACGCGGCCCGCGGTGGTCGCAGCAGTCCCTGGCGAGGCCGACAGCGATCCGCGCCGCGCGGAAAAAGGCCGGCAGTCGGCCCACGAGTTGCTGTTGCCGCTCGAGGGCGAAGAGACAGGCGAAGACGAGGCAGCGCCGGGAGGGGCTGTCCGCCTGCGCCTCGACGATGACGACGGGTTGCCCGACCTGGCTCCTGCCGCCGACCTGGCGATCCCCACCGCTCGAGCGGCCGGCGCATTCCCGGATCTCGATCTCGACGCCCGGGCAGCCGATCGGGAACAGCCGGCTGACGGGATCGACTTGTCGGATCTCGACAGCCAGCTCGCGCCGGACCTCAGGCCATTCGGCGAGGAAGACGACTCGCGCGCGGATGCCGGGCCGCCGGCACCGATGGAGGTTGCAGGAATCGGCGCTGGACCGACGATACCGCCGTCGGCTTCGTCTGCGTCGAGCCAGGAGCACGCGGTGCCGGACGGCGACGTGTTCGAGGCCAGGCTCGAGGCGCCACGCGAGCCTGGAACATTCGAGCGCCACCCGTCGCGCGCGGTGATGATGCTGGTGGTCGGCCTGGTGCTTGGCGCGATCGGTGGCTACCTGGTCGGAGTGAACCGGATCAGCAGGCAAGCCCGATCGGCGCCGACCTCCGCATCGCAGGTAGTGGGGCCCGCCGTCGCGACGCCCGCGACCGGCGCACCTCAGTCGTCGATGTCCGCCGCGGGCACCTCGGGTGGGCCGTCATCTGCCGCGCCGGTCGCTGCGGCGCCGGCCGCCGCGACCGGCGTGCTCGTGGTGCGCTCGACGCCGAGAGGCGCCGCGGTGACCATCGACGGCCGTCGGCGCGGTGTCACGCCGCTCCGGCTCCGGAACCTCGCGCCCGGGCGATACACGGTCCGCGTCTCCCGGCGCGGCTACGCCACGGCCGAGCGCGAAGTGGTCCTCCCGGCCGATCGGCCTTCGCCGTCGGCGACGGTGACCTTCCCGCTCCAGCGCGCGGGCCGGACGCCGCCTGCCAGCGGCACGGACGCTGCCACCAGCACGCCCGCCTTCTATGGCTCTCTGTCCGTCGATTCGCTGCCCTCCGGCGCCCGCGTGTTCGTCGACGGCCGCCTGGTCGGAACCACGCCGATGGTCGCGCCCCGCGTGGCGGCCGGATCGCACGTGGTCCGTGTGGATCGCACCGGGTTCCTTCCGTGGACCGCTCCGGTCCAGGTTGTCTCGGGACAACGCCTTCGCGTGACCGCTTCGTTGGAGCGCGAGTCGAAATGAGGGCTGTCCTGGGGCTCGAGGACGGCACCTGTTACGAGGGCATCGCCATCGGCGCGGCCGGAGGAGCAGGCGGCGAGGTGGTCTTCAACACGAGCATGACCGGCTATCAGGAGATCCTGACCGATCCATCCTATGCCGGCCAGATCGTCACGATGACCGCTGCCCAGATCGGCAACTACGGGGTGACGCGCGAGGACGTGGAATCGCGGGGGCCGATGGTTGCCGGCTTCGTCGTGCGCGACGCCTCGCCCATTGCCAGTAACTGGCGTGCCTCGGGCACCCTCGAGCGGTACCTCGACAGCCATCAGATCGTCGCCATCGGCGGCATCGACACGCGCGCGCTCACCCGCAAGCTGCGATCGGGGGGCGTCATGCGCGGCGTGATCGCGACCGGCGAGGTGCGCGAAGACGAGGTCGTCGAGCGGGCGCGGGCCGTGCCGCCGATGGAAGGTTCGGACCTGGTGCGCGGCGTCACCTGCGCGGCGCCGTTCGAGTGGTCGGCCGAGCCGGGCGCGCCCGGCGACCTGGTGCCTGCGGCCGGTCGCGTCGCCTCGCGGCCGCTGCGGGTCGCGGCGTACGACTACGGCGTGAAGTGGAACCTGCTGCGCCGCCTCACCGCGTCCGGGTGCCGGGTCTCGGTGTATCCGGCGACGGCCCCGGCGGACGAGCTGCTGGCCACGGGCCCCGACGGCGTATTCCTCAGCAACGGTCCCGGCGACCCGGCGGCGCTTCCGTATGCGATCGACAACGTCAAGACGATCCTCGCCGCGGATGTCCCGGTGTTCGGCGTGTGCCTCGGCCACCAGCTGCTCGCGCTCGCGCTCGGCGCTCGCACGTACAAGCTGAAGTTCGGCCACCGCGGCGCGAACCACCCGGTCAGGCAGGTGACGACCGGGCGGGTGGAGATCACGTCGCAGAACCACGGCTTTGCCGTCGATCCCGCCAGCCTGCCGGCATCGCTCGAAGTCACGCACCTCAATCTCTACGACGGGACGGTCGAAGGACTGCGCCACACGACGAAGGCGGCCTTCTGCGTGCAGTACCATCCGGAAGCCTCGCCCGGGCCTCACGATTCGGAGTACCTGTTCGGGGAGTTTCTCGACGCGATGGAGCGGAGGTAGGGGAAAGGGCTTAGGGCTCAGGGCTTAAGGCTTAAGGCGTGTTGGGCTCAAGGCCCTGAGCCAATCAGGCCGTAAGCCATAAGCCTTGAGCCTTGAGCCAAGAGGGGACATCCATAGTGCCCAGACGCTCCGATCTCAGGCGCGTGCTCGTCATCGGCTCGGGTCCGATCGTCATCGGGCAGGCGTCGGAGTTCGACTACTCGGGCACGCAGGCGTGCAAGGCGCTGCGCTCGGAGGGACTCGAGGTCGTGCTGGTCAACAGCAACCCGGCCACGATCATGACCGACCCCGAGTTCGCCGATCGCACTTACATCGAGCCGCTGACCGCCGACATCCTCGAACAGATCATCGCGTACGAGCACCCGGACGCGCTGCTGCCGACCGTCGGCGGCCAGACCGCGCTGAACCTGGCCGTCGAACTGGACGAGCTCGGCGTGCTCGAGCGCCACAGGGTCGAGCTCATCGGCGCGTCGGTGGCGGCCATCCAGGTGGCCGAGGATCGCCTGAAGTTCCGCGATGCGATGCAGTCGATCGGCATCGAGGTGCCGGCGAGCGGGCGCGCGGCGTCGCTCGAAGAAGCCCTGTACCTGGTGCGGTCGATCGGATTTCCCGCAATCATCCGGCCCTCGTTCACGCTGGGCGGCGTGGGCGGCGGCATCGCGTACAACATCGAGGAGTTCCGCGAGCTGGTGCGCCACGGCCTGTCGGCGAGCCCCGTGCACCAGGTGCTCGTCGAGGAATCGGTCATCGGCTGGAAGGAATTCGAGCTCGAGGTGATGCGCGATCGCGCCGACAACTTCGTCGTCATCTGTTCGATCGAGAACGTGGACGCGATGGGCGTGCACACCGGCGACAGCATCACCGTGGCGCCGGCGCTCACGCTGACCGACAAGGAATACCAGCGCATGCGCGATGCCGCGCGGCGCATCATCAACAGGGTCGGCGTCGAAACCGGCGGGTCGAACATCCAGTTCGCCGTGAACCCGGAAGACGGGCGCATGGTGACGATCGAGATGAACCCGCGCGTCTCCCGGTCGTCGGCGCTCGCCTCGAAGGCCACCGGGTTCCCGATCGCCAAGATCGCCGCGAAGCTCGCGCTCGGCTACCTGCTGCACGAGATCCCGAACGACATCACGCGCCTGACGCCCGCCTCCTTCGAGCCGACGCTCGACTACGTGGTCGTCAAGATGCCGCGCTGGAACTTCGAGAAGTTCCCCGAGGCGCAGCGCACCCTGACGACGCAGATGAAGTCGGTCGGCGAGGCGATGGCCATCGGCCGGACCTTCAAGGAAGCGTTCCTCAAGGGGCTGCGCTCGCTCGAACTGGGCCGGTCGGGCCTGCTCTCGGTGATCGAGGCCGCCCGCGACGACGACGAGCTCGCGCTGCGCGAGCGGCTGATCACGCCCAACGATCGGCGCGTGTGGGCGGTGTTCCGCGCGCTCGCGCGCGGCTGGTCGGTGGAGACGATCCACGAGCTCACGCACATCGACCCGTGGTTCCTGCGGCAGTTCGCCGACATCGCCGAGATGCGCCGGCCGGCCGGCCGGAAGCGCCTGGACGCGCTGGCGCCCGAGGATCTGCGCGCGCTGAAGCGGGCCGGCTTCGGCGACCACGAGATCGCCGCCGCTTTCAAGGCGGACGCGCCGCGGGTGCGGGCGCGGCGCCTGGCACACGGCATCACGCCCGTCTACAAGCGGATCGATACATGCGCCGCAGAGTTCGAGTCGTTCACGCCGTACCTCTACGGCACCTACGAATCCTCGTGCGAGGCCGATCCGACCGACCGGCGCAAGGTGGTCATCCTCGGCAGCGGGCCGAATCGCATCGGCCAGGGCATCGAGTTCGACTACTGCTGCTGCCACGCCGTCTTCGGCCTTCGCGACGAGGGATTCGAAACGGTGATGGTGAACTGCAATCCCGAGACCGTCTCGACCGACTACGACACGGCCGATCGCCTCTACTTCGAGCCGCTCACCTTCGAGGACGTGATGGCGGTCATCGACTGCGAGCGGAGCGCCGGCGCGGACGTGTCGTGCGTGGTGCAATTCGGCGGGCAAACGCCGCTCCGGCTGTCCCTGGCGCTGCAGGAGGCGGGCGTGACGCTGCTCGGCACGTCCGCCGATTCGATCGATCTCGCCGAAGATCGCCAGCGCTTCTCCGCGCTGCTCGAGCGGCTCGGGATCCCGCAGCCGAACAGCGGCACCGCGACCTCGGTCGAGCAGGCGCGCAAGGTTGCGCGCATCGTCGGCTTCCCGGTCGTCGTCCGGCCGTCCTACGTGCTTGGCGGCCGCGCGATGGCAATCGTGTACGACCAGGCCACGCTCGATCGCTACATGACGACCGCGGTGGCGGCGTCGCCGGAACACCCGGTGCTGATCGATCGCTTCCTGGAGGACGCCTTCGAGCTGGACGTCGACGCGGTGGCCGACTCGACGGGCGAGGTGGTCATCGGCGGCATCATGGAGCACATCGAGGAAGCTGGTATCCACTCGGGCGACAGTTCCTGCGTGGTGCCGCCATACCTCGTGCCCGGGCACCACATCGAGACCATCCGGCAGCACACGCGGATCATCGCGAGGGCGCTGGGCGTGGTCGGCCTGATGAACGCGCAGTACGCGATCAAGGATGACGTGGTGTACGTGCTCGAGGTGAACCCGAGGGCCTCCCGGACGGTGCCGTATCTGTCGAAGGCGACCGGCGTGCCGCTGGCCAGGATCGCCGCGCGCGTGATGGCGGGACGCTCGCTCGCCGACCTCGGCCTCACCGGGGACCTCTCCGTGTCCGGCGTGTTCGTCAAGACGCCGGTCTTCCCGTTCGTGCGCTTTCCGGGCGTCGACACGCTGCTTGGTCCCGAGATGAAGTCGACGGGCGAGGTGATGGGCGCGGCCGACAATTTCGGTGCGGCCTTCGCCAAGGCGTACCTCTCGGCGGGGCAGCGGCTGCCCGAGCGCGGCACGGCGTTCATCAGCGTGAACGACCACGACAAGCCGAACGTGCTGCCCATCGCGCGCGATCTGGCGGCGCTCGGCTTCCGGTTGTGCGCGACGCGCGGCACGACGGTGTTCCTCAAGGCGCACGGCCTGGACGTCGAACCGGTGTTCAAGGTGAACGAAGGACGGCCGAACGTCGCCGATCGCCTCGTCTCGGGCGAGATCCACCTGGTCATCAACACGCCGCTCGGCCGCGCCTCGTTCTTCGACGACCGCGCGCTGCGCCGCGCGGCCATGCTGCACGGCGTGCCCTGCATCACGACGCTGACAGGTGCGGCCGCGACGGTCAGCGCGATTCGCGCGCTTGGCGCCCAGACCCTCACCGTCAAACCGCTGCAGGACTACCACGCAGGATCTGCGAGCGCTCCGGTCACGCGCGGAGGCGGAAATTGACGCGCGCGCGAATAGCGAGCGCGCAGAAGGCTTATGGCTTATGGCTTATGGCTCAGGGCCATGTTCGGCTAAGGGCCTGTGGCTCAAGGCCTTGAGCCCAACTGGCCCTAAGCCTTGAGCCCTAAGCCCTAAGCCCATGTCGGCCTGGCGCGCGAATTGCCCCGGCGCACCCCGTGCGTCACCCGACGCTCCTGCCTGCGCTGGCCATCCTCGCCGGCCTCGTTGTCGCGCGGTTTCTGCCTGCGCCCGCCGGAGTGCTGCTCTGCGTCCCGCTCCTCGGTGTCTACGCCGGCGCCGTCTGCGCTTTCGTCCGCCGGCATCGCGCCTTCCTGGTGCTCGTGCTCGTCGACATCGCCTGCGCCGCGTGGCTGCTGGCATCCGAGGGGAACCGCACGGCGGTCCGTCCCTCGCTGTTGGGAGCCTTCGACGTCGTCC
>Ga0315279_10001029_pt1 | contig 48514 bp, 42 predicted proteins | sample YL17G06_20_MG_FD_203694 | JGI IMG/M metagenome (GOLD analysis project Ga0315279, IMG submission 203694) | Sediment microbial communities from Yellowstone Lake, YNP, Wyoming, USA - YL17G06_20 | ecosystem: Environmental > Aquatic > Freshwater > Lake > Sediment | place: USA: Wyoming | collected...
CCACTCACCGGACCGTGGCAGCCATCGCGTGACTGCCACATTGAAGCCGACTGGATCTTGATTTACACCGCAGATAAAACCTCTCTTCGACTTGAACGGACCGGCACGCACAGCGACCTTTTCAAGAGATGAGGTCGGAAAGGAAGTTTGGGGACGGCTCTCCTATTCTTTTTAAATAACAGATAGATACAAATTAATTATTTAAAAACTCTGGTGTCATCGATAAGTTGCGGCCTGGCAAGGCCGCGCAGTCTTGTAGGTGAGAGGCCTACCCAGGTAGCCGTTAGCCACGGGCCTGGAATCGAGCCTTGCAGGTATTCTGGTAACAGGACGCTTGATGCGTAGGCAGGAGAGGAAGCGAGGTGCAATGGGAACAGGTGATGCTGACCGTGAAGGCGTTGAGCCCCGATAAGACAGTCATGGGAGAGGCCGATGGTATTTATGGGCCAGCAGGCAACAGTCCTTTGTACGTGAGAGGCGAGTGCAAGGAGCCGCCCCGGGGTCTTAGGCCGCGTCGAGCTTCACATCGAGACTACGTGGTAACCAGGGAGATCCGACAGTCGGCGCAGAAGGAAGCGCACCCTTGGACAAGTGTAAGAAGCGAGGAAGAGGGCGGAGGCTGTCGGAAGTCGGAGGCACCCATAAGAGCGATGAGGTCTGGTAATGCAGATGGAGCAAAGGGGTGCCGGTTTGGGAGAACAGGTCAGGGAGACATGGGCCGACACAGGGCGGGAGAAGCCATGACAACGCGACTGACCCGTTTGACACAGAAGGTTCAACCTTCGTGGAGGACTCAAACTGGGAGCTGGATGGTGTAACGCACCAAGTCCGGTTCTGCGAGGGTCCGGGAGTAACGGTTGGATGGTTGAGATCGTGTGGCACCGCCGGGAAACCAGGCGGCAACAGAGAAGACAAACATCAACCTGTACCACTCGGAGAACCCGGTCTACTCACCAAAAATTGGCTATGCCTTAGTGAAGAATAAATATTAGATTTGGGGTCGGGTTTGATTTTTAACATTCCTATTTACTACAGGTTTAAACGCATAGCTTAATGTACTAAATGAGTAGCGATGGCTACGATGGTGCCCAGTGATATTGGGGAGTTTGAAACAGAGGGGGGAAAGACCTTCTACAAGTTCCTCGAAAGGGTGGCGAAGCCGGATGCGCACTACCTCTGTTGGTACCTCCTGGAAGTCAATGGTAAGGAACCAGATTTTTTATTGTATTCCGATGAAGTGGGCCTGGTCATCTTTGAGGTGAAAGATTAGGTCCTTAGTCAAATCGAGGAAGCCACCCCGCATCACTTTCTCATCCAGATCAAAAGAAAGACTGAATCCAGAAAAAACCCCTTCCAGCAGGCCCATGATTACCTTGTATTAAGCTATAGAATTGAGCCATAATTTCATTTAATTTTTATCATGCTGCGTATTAAAGAGGGGAAGGTTAAAGACCAAGAGGTGACATAAAGATTTTATTGTTTTAAGATAGCTCCAAAAATATGATCGCTACAAAAAGCAAAGAGCATTTAGACGCAAAAGCAATTATAGCTATTACCATCTTAACTCTGCTATGGGGTTTTAACTACACTGCCATCAAATTCTCTAATCTGGTATCATTTTAAATATTATTCTTGTAAATCATCATCAACACTATTCAGTTTTATTTTCGAGGGAAAGACAGGGATTAGGTTATGAAATGGCAAAAGCATTCCAACGGGAGGTTTTTTTGTTAGGAGGTACTCCTCTCAAAATTGAATATGAAACTCAATAGTCACGGAAATTACTCTTTTTCTCTATCACTCCTTTTTTCCCAGAATGAATGATATTGACTTGAAATTTGTTTTTATCGACATATTCCAAGCAGTCTATTAAGTTGGAAAATTTAAAGGTCTCCAAATTATTAGGGGAATCGTGAGATCTTTTGATTAACTTAACCTCCCCGTGGATAGTTTCTATCAAGGTGCATTTCTCTTTATGATTTGAACCTACTAAGCCAATCATTGGGTTGCCTGCATTATCTTTTTTTCATGTGGGTTAACAGGACAATTAGCAATTATTGTACCATTCCATAAAAAAATCCTAACATGCCGAAATATAAACATATATTTAAAAGTGTAAGTGCATCTAAAGTTTTTGCAGAGTCATAACTTGTCACTCGCAGTGTAATTATTTTGTCAACTTTTGAATTCCTCTGCCTTCTGAATTTAAAACCTATGAAGGATATACGGAGGGGACGATATATAACGTTGTTGAAAATTGACACTTATCTCTTTCAGGTGACCAATCTCTGAGTTTTGCCCTTGAAGATACTGGAGCGCACAAGGAAAGTTGCAGGGTCAGGCCAGCAATATTGCAATTAGTTCAAGAGACCGGTTTGAGGGGATTCCGTGTCATCCATAAAGCAGTTGGTCCAACCCATTGTGGAATGCTGATTGCGTCTGCCTGCCCTGTACCATGTTAGGTCCAGGGCCTTCGGCAGCAGGGAATGCGGAATTAACAAAAGGAGGATGAACAGGTTAATGGGTGAGTGAGTTATTGGGTGAAGAAGTCATTGAGCCATAGAAGCTGACTGAATTTTTCAGTCAAATGTTATTTGTGGAAGAAAAGATTGGGGTCGGTTACACTTTTCACAGGGAACTCGAAGTTCATTACAGGAGGATTGAAAGATGGGATGTTCAATAGAAAAGGACTTAATTGATAAAACGATTGCCTTTCATGGTCATTCATGCCCAGGGCTGGTCATTGGGATCCGGGCGGCAGAACTCGCCCTTAAAAGATTGGGTTATGCTGAGGGAAAGGATCTTGTGGCTGTCGTGGAGACGGACATGTGCGGAGTGGATGCGATTCAGTTCCTAACCGGTTGTACCTTCGGCAAGGGGAATCTTATCCATAAGGATTATGGCAAGATGGCCTTCAGCTTTTACGACCGCAGTAAAGACATGGGCTTTCGTGTTCTTTTGCGGCAAGATATTTCAGGCGACTTGGGCCCGGAGCTTCGGAGCCTAATGAGGAAAGTGGAGGACGGCACGGCAAACGAAGAGGAACATGTGCGGCTTAAGAATTTGAGGGGCGAACTACAGGAGAGATATATGAATGTGGATTTGGAGGAGATGTTCATTGTAACAGAGCCTTCTTTTCCTGTGCCAAAGCCGGCCCGGATTTTACAGAGCTTGCGATGTGAAGCCTGCGGGGAGATGACCATGGAATCTAGAACACGGCGGTTCGGTGGAAAAACTTTGTGCTTGCCCTGTTTTGAAAAGACAGAGCAAAAAACGTGAATAGGGAAAATTGGGGCCGGGACAAGGGAGATCTCAGGGTCAACCCTAAGAGGTTCAGCAGGACCCAGGCTTTGGCCTTGAGGCCGGGGAGCCGAAGGGTTGACTTCTTATTCCTGGGTGTCTTACGAAGAACAGAGCGGTGGGTTTTCCAGAAAGTTGAATGTCATCATGATGGAGCATAAGGATCACGAAAAATCAGAGGGGATTAGACCCGGGGCAGATTTCAGGGTGATCCTTGCACTCTCTCTGGTCCATTTCATCGGCGATTTCTATGTGGCCTTCGTCAACCCCCTTCTACCGACATTCATCGATAAATTCTCGCTCAGCCTCACGCAGGTCGGGCTGATCACCGGGATGAGTCGGCTTCTGGCCTTTGTGGTTCAGCCATCCGTCGGTTATTTGGCCGATCACTATCGAACACGTTTCTTTGTCCTCGGTGGCCCTCTTTTGGCGATTATCTTCATCTCCCTGGTGGGAGTGGCTCCCACCTTTCCCATCCTTCTGATCCTTGTCCTTCTCGGCTCGATCGGCTCCTCCATGTATCATCCGCAGGCAGCCGGCATGGTCTCCACATTTTCAGGGCCCCATCTGGGATTTTCGATGTCTATCTTCAACATGGGAGGGACTCTGGCCTTTGGCCTCGGTCCGCTTCTGATCACGTATCTCGTTAGCCATCTCGGGCTCTCGGCATCTCCCCTTGCAATTTTCATTGGCCTCTTGGTCATGATCTACGCCTTCAAAGTCGTTCCGTGCCCAGAGCAGGAGGGCCTAAAGAACCTCGGACTTGTGGGTTCAATCAAGGAAGTGCTTGGAGAGGTCTGGAAACCGATCGCTCTGATCTGGATCATCAGTGTTCTCCGGTCCTTCGTGAGTCAGACCTTCGGGACCTTTCTGCCAGTACTTTGTGCAAGGGAGGGGTTTCCCCTTTTTTCGATCGGAGTCATCGTTTCGCTTTACAGTATCGCCGGAGCGATCAGTGGTCTGATCGCTGGACATCTCTCAGATCGCATCGGCTATAAGCCCATCTTCTATGTCTCAAGCCTTCTTGGGACGGTTTCACTTCTTCTGCTTCTCGTCCTTCCTGGCAACTGGGTTCTCGTGAATGCTTTCCTGTCAGGTTTTTTCATCATGGCCGTTCTTCCGCTTACGGTCACAATGGGCCAGGAACTCGCCCCCAAGGGAAAATCGATTGTCTCGAGCCTCATGATGGGATTGGCGTTCGGGATGGGGGGTATGATGACGCCTCTTGCCGGGCACTTTGCGGACCTTTTCTCCATCCGGTCCATGCTAACTGTCGTTGCTTTTTTCCCGGTGCTGATGATTCCACTAATTTACCGCCTTCCGGAGACAAAGAGAATCAGAAGTCGAAGAGATGGGCGTTTTTCAACAGCTTCTTGAGACCTGAAACGTTAAGGCTGCAGAGGCGTTATCTTAGGTTAGCTCTTCGCAATGGCCCGTAACTCCTCCTCAAGGATTCCTCGAAAGAGAGGAATCTTGTATCCATTCTTCTCGAGGGGTTGCGCATTCTTTAAAGCGGCATCTATAGTTCGTTTGATCGTGTCAGTGTTTAATCGGTTACCTATGAGAACTTGCTCTGCCTCCTTGGATCGCCAGGGAATGGGTGCTGCTCCACTGAGGACCACACGCGCCCTTTCTACACGATCTTCTTTGAACTTCAATGCAAGAGCGACTCCGGCCAGGGCAAAATCCCAAGACTGCCGAGCCCGTACTTTCCGGTAGGAGCAGCGAAGGTCTTTTGGTTGGGGCGGCAAAAGGATCTCAGTGAGAATCTCATTCGATTTCAATACAGTCTCCTTCTCCACTCCCTGACTGGGCAAGACATAGAACTTTTCAATAGGAAGAAGTTTCATCCCTTTCGGTCCGGCAATCCGAAGGGTGGCCTCATTAGCGACTAAAGCTATAGCCACATCAGAAGGGTGGGTGATGTAACAGATGTGGGCGCTGCCAAAGATGCAGTGAAACTGGTTTTCACCTTGGTAAGCATAACAGGTGTTGCCACCTTTTCGAAGGCAATGGAACTCTCCCCGGTAGTACCAGCATCTGGGTTTTTGACAGAGGTTTCCTCCGATCGTCCCCTGATTACGAAGCTGAGGACTCGCCACCTCTGATGCAGCCTTCGCAAGGCCGGGATAACGATCTCTCACCCTCTTGCTATTAGCAATCTCCGAAATGGTCGTTAGGGTTCCAATGCGTAACCCGCCTTCTTTTGTCTCCCGAATAAACCGTAGCTCCTTAAGACCGCTGATACTCACCACCTTTTTTGTTCCAAGGATATTATCCCTGAGACAGCCGAGCAGATCTGTACCGCCTGCATGAACCCTGGCACCATCGGATGAGAGGTGTTGAATCGCTTCCTTGAGCGATCTGGGTCGGATATAGGAAAAATTTGCCATGGTCATCGTTCATCCCTCCTTTCGGCGCGCGGAGAACAATGGGCTAAGTGTGAGGGGATTGATAGGGGTTCCAGTGATCCGAATTCCGATGGCATTGTAGACCGCATTCGCGATTGCTGCTGCCGTAGGGATCGTCACTGGCTCTCCCAGCCCTTTTGCCCCGGTCGTGTTCGCCTCTGTGTCTTCTGGTTCGATAGGAAGAGAGATAACTTCTGCCGGAACATCGAGGGCAGTCGGTATCTTATAATCGTGCCAGTTTCGATTCACCATCTTACCCGTCTGTTTCGCATCGAGGACCCTCGACTCCGTCATGGCGAGACCCACTCCCCAAGTGATTCCGCCCACAACCTGATTTTCATAGGTCAGGCGGTTCATGACACGACCACTCTCCTGAGCCGCGAGAAAGCGTAACACTTTAACTTCTCCTGTTTGGATGTTGACCTCCACCTCGCAAAACTGGGTAGCAAAGGGGTTGACCACTTTCTTGTCAGGATTGGGCCCGCGATAACCCACTCCCAGAATGACTCCCTGCCTTTTCAGCTCTGAGAGGCCTGAGATCTTGGTCTTTTTCGTGGGATCGGTGGTGGAAAGGATCTCCCCATTTTTCAGATTGAGTTGACCAGCCTCGGTTTTCAGCTCTCTGCTGGCCATCTCCAGAAGCTGCTGTTTGACATGAAGGGCAGCCGCCCGGACGGCGGGTGCCTCGGTGGGAACGGTTTTGCTGCCACCGCTGGGGGTTGCATACTGAGTTGTTCCAGTATCCGCATGTTCAATCTGAATCTTTTTCATTGGCACACCGAGTTCTTCAGAAACGACCATAGCCATCACGGTCTTGGTCCCTGTTCCAATATCGCTTGCGCCCATGTTCAGATTGACACTCCCGTCGGAGAAGAGCTTGATGAGAATGGTAGAAGGAGGTCCACCCCCTCCCGCAAACCAAAGACCACTTGCCATCCCAACACCGCGGCGGAGGTAGCCTCCACGGGTATTGGCCTCAGAGGCCTTTTTCAAGGCTTCTTTCCATCCGAAGGCTTTGGCTCCTTCCTCAAGACATTCTTTGAGACCCGTCGAGGTGTAGGGAGGATTTCCTTCCCGAGCCTGACTATAGAGTGGGATGTTTTTCAGACGAAGTTCGACGGGATCCATTTTGATGGTCTCGGCCAAGGCATCGATCATCTGTTCCAGAGCCCAAGCCCCCTGCGGGTGGCCCGGTGCTCTGCAGGGACGTGAAGGGCCAGCATTGATATAGACATCTGTCAACTTTGTCCGAACATTTGGGCATTGATATAGATCACGGACAAGCCAATCGACCAACGATGTTCCACCAGCAGGGTAGGCTCCTCCAGTGCCGATACAGCTAAATTCGAGGGCGGTGAGCATACCGTCTCTTTTTACGCCCGCTTTTAATGTCATATTGCTCGGTGGGCGGTTGCCGACACAGAGAAATGTTTCCTCTCGAGTGAGGAACATCTTCACGGGTCGAGCGGTCTTTTTAGCAAGCAATGCGGCAATGATCGTATATTTCCCAGCCTGCAATTTGCTTCCGAAACCACCCCCCATATAGGAGCCGATCACCCGTACATTGGCCAGAGGAAGTCCGAGAACTTCTGCCACCCTGGCCTGGACGGCATAGACTCCCTGAGTGGATTCCCAGAGCGTGAGGCGATCTCCATCCCATTTGGCCACGCATCCGTGTAATTCCATAGGAGTGTGAAGCTCACTTTCGGTTCGGTAAGTCTCCTCGAGAACTACATCGGCTTCAGCAAATCCCTTCTCTACATTTCCGCGCTCATAAATCTGGGTCTCCCCAGAACGGTTTCCACCCTCATGAATGGCAGGAGCTCCGGATTCAAGGGCTTTTCGCTCATCCGCCACAAAAGGAAGGATTTCATATTTCACTTTAATCGCCTTGATGGCATCCCATGCTTGGTAGGGTGTCTCGGCGGCCGAAGCAGCTACTTCCTCTCCTTCATGCCGGCAGTGTGGATCGAACAGTTTGGTCTTGAATCCCCTTAAATAAGGCCACTCAACATTGGCCCCATCTGTACTGCCCTTGATCACAGCCCTCACTCCAGGCATCTTCTCGGCCTCACGGGTGTCGATGTTTAAAACCTTCGCTTGAGGATGAGGGCAACGGAGAATAGCTCCATAGAGCATGTCGGGTAAAGAGATGTCCGATGGATAAATGGCAGAACCGCTGACCCGCTCGTAAGCATCCACACGGGGAATGGGTTTACCAATGACTTCAGTTTTCTTCCAGGGCTTCGGGGTTTCTCTCTCTTCTCGCATCGTGCTCCTCCTCATCCCTTTCTCAGCTCAGCTGCACGCTGGGCAGCTTTAAAGATATGGGCATAGGTTCCACAACGGCAAAGATTGCCACTGACAGCATGCCGGATCTCTTCCAGAGAAGGATTAGGGTTTGAACGGAGCAGCCCCTCAACCGCCATGATCTGTCCAGGCGTACAGTAGCCACACTGGAAAGCGTCATGTTCTAAAAATGCCTGCTGAACAGGTCCAAGTTCTTCACCCTTCATCAAACCCTCTAAGGTAGCAATTTCTTTACCTACTGCCTCTACAGCAAGAGTCATGCAAGCATAACGGGGCAGCCCATCGATCAGAACGGTGCAAGCACCGCATTCACCCCTCTCACAGCCAACTTTCGTTCCTGTCAGGCCGAGCTTTTCGCGGAGAACAAAGAGGAGCGACCATCGTGGCTCAATCAGCAGACGGTGACTGCGACCATTAATGAGTAGTTTTATCTTGGTCATCTCGATGGGCTCGGTGACTCCTGTGGCAGATTCGACACCCGATCCCAGTGTTGCCACCGATCCTACAGCACCCGCTCCCATCAATTTGAAAAACCCTCGACGGGTTATCCCTAAGCGAGAGCGACCGTCTTCATCCTTTTTCTTACCCATACCTGCCTCCATAGCCATGTATTATTAGATTTTATGGTATAATAAAGATTAATAAAGTGATAACGAGAAAGCAATAGGGTCTATGAAAATTTTGTGTGGATAAAAAACTAAATAGTACTGGGAGCCATCTGTAAATAAAGGTAGTTCTTTTAAGGAAAAATATTCTTTTAATTCAAAATCGGCATGGAGTAATCAAAATTTGAATAAAAGCTCCAGGGTTATGCATTCGTAATAAAGTATTTGCTGATTGGAAACGGCAAGGGGACATCCATAAAAGTTGGCCCAATCGAATCGCATAGCGCAAAGCGCATAAAGCATAGCGGTCAATACAAATTCAATAGAGCACAGAATAGCAGCCACATAAAAAAATAACATTGGGTCACACGGTGAAGTTCTCTGCGAGAGCGGAACCGGGCGTACCAGGAGACACCAAGCCGTCATGCAGATTCTGAAAGCTATCGTACTCTATTTCGCGCTTGTCTTTGGAGCGGGTTTCGTGCTTGGACCCATTCGTATACTGTGGGTCGTCCCGCGTTTCGGCACGAGAATGGCTGAGCTGATGGAAGCGCCCATCATGTTCGTGATCACCATTGTCGCAGCGTGGTGGATAGTTCGGCGTCTTGCTGTACTGTCCACACCGTCTATCCGCCTTGGCATGGGTTGCATCGCACTTGGCCTCTTGCTGGTTACGGAATTTACGCTTGTGCTCTGGCTTCGGGGCCTATCGATCAGTGAGTACCTTGGAAGCCGAGACCCTGTGTCGGGAACGGTCTACTCTGTGCTGCTTGGGGTGTTTGCCATCATGCCGCTTCTTGTGGCTCGGATGTGAAAGGCCCTTGACTGAAATCCAGCCTAACAAGTATATTTGTCATGACAGTACAAGATCAGGAGGATTGAGCATGAGCATCGTTCACAGCGCAGTGATTCAGGATAGTCCGGTTGTCTTTGATCGGGAAGCGACCATTGAAAAAGCGGGCTCCCTTGTTAGGCGGGCGGCTGAACAAGGGGCTGAACTGGTCGTCATGCCGGAAGGATTTGTATCGGCCTATCCCATAGGTTTGGACTTTGGAGCCCGGGTTGGTCTTCGCCAGCCAAAAGGACGGGATGATTTCAGGCGCTATTATGAAAGCGCCATAGATGTACCCGGCCCGACGTGTGACGCTTTAGGGAAGATAGCGAGGGAAGCCGGGGTTTTCCTGGTCATAGGCGTCATCGAGCGTGCGGGTGGTACGCTTTACTGTACAGTCCTTTTCTTTTCCTCGGACGGAGGGATGATGGGTAAGCGTCGGAAGTTGATGCCCACGGCAATGGAACGTTTGATTTGGGGGTTTGGTGATGGTTCGACCATGTCTGTATTTGAAACCCCTTTGGGCAGGATCGGAAGTGTCATCTGCTGGGAAAACTACATGCCCATGCTTCGAATGCATATGTACGCTCAGGGGATCCAACTCTATTGTGCCCCCACTGCAGACAGCAGGGATACTTGGCTGCCGTCGATGCGTCACATCGCTTTGGAAGGGCGTTGTTTTGTCCTCAGTTGCTGTCAGTACCTCACCCGGGCGGATTGCCCGGAGGACTACGCTGCAATTCAGGGTAACGATCCATCGGTCATTCTAATGCGCGGCGGTAGTTGTATCATTGGCCCTCTGGGTCAAATCTTGGTTGGGCCCAATTTCGACGGGCCATGCATTCTGACTACGGATTTGGATTTGAATGAGATCCCTCGAAGCAAATACGACTTCGATGTCGTCGGACACTACGCCCGGCCAGATATCTTCCGCCTCTACGTCAACACCCAGCCCATGCCGCCAGTGGTTGTTTCGTCAGGCAGCTTTGTTGATCCATTCAACAAGGAGGGCGCCCATTAAAAATAGATCGCGGGTTGGTCAGGGGAAATCAAGTGTCACCCATAAAAAAGTTGGTCCAATCCAAACCCTGGTCATTGGGTTTATTGGGTTATTGAGTCATTAAGTAGGTGGGGATAGTCAACCTCATAGCAAAGTGCATAGAGCATAGCGTAAAGAACAAAGTGATTTTCCCTTTAAAGAAAGGATGAACTCCCATGGCAAAAATTGATGAATATAGTTCCCTCGATGCGACGGCCTTAGCCGCACTGGTGCGGCAGCGGCAGGTCAAGGCGATCGAAATCGTGGATGCTGCTATTGAGCGGATTGAGCGTCTGAACCCTACTCTTAATGCAGTGGTCACGCCGATGTATGAACAAGCTCGCGCGGCAGCCATGGGTGGACTCGCCAACGGACCTTTTGTCGGCGTACCTTTTCTGCTGAAAGACTTGGGAGCACCTTTTGATGGAGTACGAATGACCATGGCCTCAGCCTTTATGCGCAACTTCATACCCGATCATGATAGTGAACTGGTTACCCGCCTGAAACGCGCCGGTTTAATCATCGTCGGGAAGACCAACGCGCCAGAGTTAGGCATCCTTCCGACCACCGAGCCCCGCTTGTTTGGCCCCAGCCATAACCCATGGGACATCAATCGCACTCCCGGTGGCTCGAGCGGGGGGTCAGCGGCTGCTGTAGCCGCCCGGTTGGTTCCAATGGCCCATGGCAATGATGGCGGCGGATCTATTCGTATCCCGGCCTCATGCTGCGGGCTCTTCGGTCTCAAGCCCACTCGGGCACGCAATCCTATGGGGCCCGATTTCGGGGATATTTTCAGCGGACTGGTAATCGATCACGCCTTGACACGCTCAGTGCGGGATAGTGCTGCCCTGCTGGATGCTACGGCTGGCCCCGATGTTGGCGATCCTTACTGGGCGCCACCCCCAGCGCGTCCGTTCCTTCAAGAGGTGGGAGCTGATCCCGGCAGGCTGCGTATCGCTTTTACCACGACGGCACCCACAGGTGTTAAGATACACACAGACTGCATCAGCGCAGTGCGGGATGCCGCCGCACTATGTGCCGAACTAGGGCACGAAGTGGTGGAAGCGGCTCCAGAGGTGAACGGGGAGGGGGTGACCCAAACCTTTATGGTATTGTGGTCAGCGGGGTGTGCCTGGTCGATAGACGGGATGGGGCTTGTAACTGGCAAGACTCCCACTCAGGACCAGTTTGAACCACTCACCTGGGCTTTGTACGAGATGGGACGCCAGCAGAGGGCATCGTCCTATTTGCTTTCTTTGGCTTTTCTCCAGAGGGTGGCCCGGGACATCGCCCGATTCTTCCTTAAGTATGATGTCTGGCTCACCCCCACTCTCAGTGAGCCTCCTGTGCCTCTGGGAACGTTCGATTCGCCTCCGGAGAACCCTCTGCAGGGTCTCCGACGCGCGGAGGCTTTCGTTCCCTTCACACCGATCTGCAACGCCACCGGGCAGCCGGCCATGTCAGTTCCCCTATACTGGAATGCCGAAGGACTTCCAGTAGGTGTCCACTTCGTTGGACGATTTGGGGACGAAGCCACCCTTTTTCGCATAGCAGCACAGCTTGAAGAGGCCCGGCCGTGGGTTGGCCGCCGTCCACCAGTATCAGCCTGAGCTGGTTCCCAGGTTAAGTTGTGAAGGAAGGTCCGGTGTCATCCATAAAAAAATTGATCCAAATCAATTTATATTAAGGATATCGTAAAGCGCCCGCCTGCCAATGTATTTGTACGGCGGACAGGTAAAGCGCGGTACGTTGATTTCCCCGTTTTCGGTCTATATAAACGGAGTCGGACGGTGTGACTGAGAAATTCTAGTCAAGAACTTGCTTAGAATGAAGCCTCACGAGAACCGGTGAAGAAGGGTTTGAGGTTCTCGCAGAATTCCTCTGGAGAAACAACACACATGACTTCATCGTGGAGTTTTTCAAAATAGTTAATATCACTGATATTCCATGGGGGGATGATCATTCTGGGGCAAAGCCTTCCGTAGACCCATGACCGAGTTCCTTTGACATTCCCAGAAAACAAGGAAAGATTGAAGCTGACAATATGGCTTCTTAGATACCGAAAGACACTGATCAACCCCTGAGAAAAATGGGTCCAATCTTCTGTGTTCACCTCATCGATCGTCGAGCGATTGGAAAAGAGAATGAAGATCTCTCCAAATATACCACGGGGTGAAAAGGCCGTTAAGAAATGGACATCTCCTTGATGACCGATATATCTTTCCCCCCTCTTTATCTCTTCCAGGAGATAGTCCTGCCAAAAAGAAAGCTTGCCATCTTTCTGATATCTGCTGATCCCTTCGAGCACTTTTTTGTGCGACGTCGTGGGGGCATCCTCAATGAGGACCTGAAGATGAGGATGGAACAATCCCGCTCCTGACGGGGGAAGGTAATTCCAATTAATGTAAGAATGTTGAAACTCTGGCTGGCTCTGTCCAATCCTTTTAATTCCATCTTGTGCCACGAGAAAACCATCCCTTAGTATCTCCACGGAGAATTGATCGGGATAAAGGAAATGATCTTCGCAAAGGACGATCACCCAATTGTATCGAGCGTAGGGAAATGCGTTAGGAAACAACCATGCACCTCCTCTGCGGATTCTCCCCTCGGAGGCGATTTCAGGTGGAAGTTTTGGAGTAGAGGAGGAGATTTGATCTGCGCAGAAGGGACAGGCTTTCTGTGAAGCCTCCAGCATTTCCGGTGGAATCATGACTTCAGGATATTTTCGACGGTAGGGAAGAATCCGAGACACATGTCCGGTTAGATCATCTCTTCTTATCTCAAAAGAAATGCATTTCTTCGAAAATCCTTCCTTTGGATCAAGGAACCAAGATTGATCTTCTTTTTTAAAAAATTGAATTTTATCCACTTTCACCCTCCTCCATCGTTATCCATAACGGTGTCAAAGATTTGTAAAATGAAATCATCCTGTTATCAACCACCCGTCGAGAAGTATCAGAATTTAACAAATGGTCACCTTTTCTTTTTAGAGCAGCCCCAAGACAAAAATCTTGTTCAGTAGGGTGTCTGTCATCCATAAAAAAGCTGTCCCTGTCCGAAAATCAAAACGCAAAGATCATAAGATAAAGTCGTAAAAAGTCCATGTTTCTCTAATTTGTCATTCCTGCGAAAGCAGGAATCCAGGGTTTCCCGTGAAAACGGGAATCCAGTTCCTTTGTATGGTTCCCTGCTTTCGCAGGGACAACGTCTGGACTCCGGCTTTTGCCGGAGTGACGGATTTTGGACTTTTGACGAGACCATCATAACGTAGATTTAAAAAGATCGGAAGCGTCAGGTTTTGAAAAAAACTTCTTGCGATTTTATGCAAATCGTTTATAATTTCCTAAAATTCGTGGGGAATGAATTAAAGTGAGAATTTCCATAAGCCTCATATCTCATCATACCACTAACCGCGAGTCCCCGTCTCCCCTGAGTTATTTACGGGAAACCCAACTCACCGCCTATAGGCGGGCCGAAAAGTTACGGTCCGCTACTGAAAACCGGATTTTACCAAGAATCGACATGTATTTGTAATGTGGGTCAGTAAAAAAGCACTCGCTTCATCCATAAAAAAGTTGGCCCCGTCCGAGTGGCCTGCCACCGTGTGGACATATAAAAAAACCTGGTTTATGGGAGTATGCTATGGGTCAGAACGAACGGATGTTGCCTTTTCGCGTGTTAGACTTATGCGATGAGAAAGGATTTTTTTGTGGCAGGATTTTGGCCGATTTAGGAGGTGATGTCATTAAGGTGGAAAAACCTGGTGTCGACTCGACTCTTAATCCTGGTCCTTTCTATCATGATTCTCCCGACTCACAAAAGAGCTTATTCTGGCTCGCATATAATGCAAATAAACGTAGTATTACATTGGACATTGAGCGCACAGAAGGAAAAGAGATTTTCAAAAGGCTCGTCAAGAAAGCTGATGTGGTTCTCGAATCGTTTCCTCCGGGGACCATGACAGGTCTGGGACTTGGTTATGAAGACCTTTTGAAAGTTAATCCTCATTTGGTGATGACATCCATTAGTCCATTTGGACAAAGTGGCCCATACCATGATTTTAAGGCCAGTGACCTTACTCTTTGGTGTCTCGGGGGTATGGCCTACGTCAGCGGCGATCCAGACCGTCCACCCACGCAAGTGAGTTCCCCCCAGTCCTATCTCCACGGAGCGGCAGCGGCAGCGGGAGCCACCCTCATAGCGATTTATTATAGAGAGCTGACCGGAGAAACCCAGTGGATTGATGTATCCATACAGGAAGCGGTTGTCCATACGTTGATGAATGTTGTTCAATTCTGGGACGTATGCGGGATTGTTCTGAAGAGGTCAGGGGCCTTTCGTACAGGGCTGAGCACTGAGGCTAACCAGAGGCTCATCTGGCGCTGCAAAGACGGCTATGTCAATTTTCCAATTTATGCAACGGTGGCGGGGGCACAGAGTAACGCTAAATTTGTACGTTGGATGGAAAGCGAAGGGATAAGGGATGAATATCTGAGCAGCATCCAGTGGGAGGAGTTTGACCTTTCAACTGCCTCGCAGGAACAATTCGACCGGGTTGAAGGCCCGATTGGTCGTTTCTTTAAAAGTCATACGATGGATGAGTTGTACCAAGGTGCGATGGACCGAGGAATTATGCTTTATCCGGTTTATGGGGCAAAGGAAATTCGGGAAGACCCTCAGTTGAAGGCACGGGGTTTCTGGAGCCATGTTGATCACCCGGAACTCGGGGAAGTCACCTTTTTCCCTGGCTCACCCTTTGTCTTTTCGGGGGAGAGACAAAATATCCACCGGGTGCCACTCATTGGAGAACATAACGAGGATATCTATTGCGCTGAGTTAGGGATATCTGAGGAAGAATTAGTTACCCTAAAAGAAGCTGGCGTTATTTAAAAGACTATGGCAGGGAACGCGCTTACAGGAGTGAACGTAGCTGACTTTACCTGGTCGGTAGCGGGTCCATTAACGGTCAAATTTTTGGCAGATCATGGGGCTGAGGTGATTCATGTTGAATCCTCGACCCGGCCTGAACTGCTAAGGGTTCTCCCTCCGTTCAGAGATAGGAAGCCGGGCCTTAATCGCAGTGCTTACAATGCCTGCTTTAATAATAATAAATATGGACTCAGCTTAGACATGAATCATCCCCGGGCAAAGGAAGTGTTGCAGAGGCTCATTCATTGGGCTGATGTTGTCACTGAAAATTTTTCGCCAGGAGTAATGGCAAAGTGGGGTCTATCTTATGAAGATCTGGTAAGAATAAAGCCAGATATTATCATGTTCAGTACTTCTCAAATGGGGCAGACGGGGCCTCGGGCTAAAATAGCAGCTTATGGTACTCAATTGGTCTCTCTTGCCGGGTTCACGTACCTGACGGGCTGGCCAGATAGAGACCCTACGGGGCCTTACGGTCCATATACCGATGCCACTCTTCCACACGTGGGAGTCGCCGCCATCATGACTGCCCTGATCCATCGACGTCGCACAGGGAAAGGTACACACATTGACATTTCCCAATTTGAAACAGCACTAAATTTTATATCTCCCATTTTGTTAGACTACGCGATCAACCACCGAGTGGCCACGAGGAAGGGAAATCGTTGTTCTTACAGTGTTCCACATGGGGTCTACCGTTGTCGTGGCGAGGATCGATGGTGCGCGATTGCCATATTTAGCGATAAGGATTGGGAAAGGCTTTGCCAAGTGATGGGCAGGCCTGAACTTGCAACGGTTCCTCGATTTAGTTCTTTTCAACAAAGAAAGGAAAACGAGGATGAGATCGACCGCCTCATCTCAGAGTGGACGGCTGAGAGGCCTGCCGAGGAGGTGATGTGCATGCTGCAGGAAGTTGGCATCGCTGCTGGTGTTGCACAGACAGGTAAAGATCTGTTAGAGAATGACTCCCAACTTGCCCACCGTCGTTTTTTCCGGGAGTTAGAACATAAGGAGATTGGAAAGCATCATTATGAAGTTCCGCCGTTTAGACTATCCAAAACCTCCTGTGAACTCACGACGCCCGGTCCTTGCATGGGTGAACATAATGAGTATGTGTGCAAGAAGATACTTGGCTTCTCAGATAAAGAATATAACGATCTGATGACAGACCGCGTGCTCAGATAATCTCCGGCCTTGGTCAGAAAGGAAGGGGGAATGGAGGTTATTTTCCACTTCTTATCTCGGGGGAAGGAAAAAAGAAAGAATCAAGGATCCGACCGGCAGGAATAGGAGATATCTAATGGCCCCCTCGATTCCGATGACATCAGCCAAAGCTCCAGTGCCTAACACTCCCCATCCCGCCAAACCCCAAGCCATTCCCATGATGAGGCCAGATGCTGTCCGGGCTTTCTGTGGAACTAATTCCTGAGCTAGGACGATGCAGGAGGGTTCACTTAAGAAAAAAAGGAAACCCAAAAGAGCCAGAATGAAAAAACTCATCGGTCCTCTCCAGTAATAGAAAGCCAAAAATACGGGGATAGTCAGGATGAATGATGTGAGAATAATATTTTTGCGTCCAACTCGATCGGCCAGATATCCACCGATCACACCTCCTATGGCGCCAGAGGCCATGACCACGGTATTGGAACTTCCAGCAGCGATCAGTGAAAACCCTCGGAGTTTCTGGATCATAGGAAGAAACGTTATTAGACTGAGGATAGCCGTTACCCTCAACACGACTAAAGAGAATAAAACACCGAAACTTAAAACCCGACGATTCAAAGAGGATTCGATCGCGGCATCTGAAGCAGAGATCATCGTTGAGGTTTTTTCAGCCAGCGGAGCATGCTTATGTAGGATCCAGGCCAATCCAATGGCTGGCAGAGATGCAAAGAAACTCCATTCCAATCCCAACACCGTGATAATCATCAGGATGAAAAAAGGACCTAAACTGTAGCCTAAGTTACCACCCAACGTGAAGATGGACATTTCCCATGTTTTTCTTCGGCCACTTAGGGAAGCAGTTAAAGCGGCTGCTTCAGGATGGTAGGAAGATACTCCCAGCCCACCCAGAATTAAAAGGATGATTAGGAATGAATAATGGGGGGCGAGTCCGATCAAGCTGAGACTGAGACCCGCTACCACAGGACCGAGAATAATCATTTTCCTACCGCCAAACCTGTCAAAAAGAAAGCCAAAGAGCGGTTGGGTCAGGGAAGCAGAAAAACTCAGAACCATGGCCAACAGACTGGCCGAAGTAAAGGAAATTTGGAACTTGTCAATCAAAAGAGGCAAGAGTGGAGGAAGAAAGGCCGGATAAAGGTCGGTAACGAAGTGGCCCAGGGCCAGGTAAGCTGTTTTACTGAAAAGTGGCTTAGTCATTTCCTCGCTCATGATTTTTATAATTACTTATTCCTGGGCAAAAAGAAAGAGGAAAGTCTCGAAGAGGACACGATTAGGTTTGAACATTTAAAATGAGTGAACAATACAGTTTATTGAAGGTGAATCTCTGTTGACTTCTCTGAACTCATTTAATATGCTTATATAGAAACGGAAGCCTATTTTTTAAACCATTAACCCGTTGGAAGGGATAGGATGATAGTATACAGAGTTTTTTACAAGGATTACTACCGTAGAAAAAGTGTACTCCTTGGTACATTGATCGAGAGAAGGAAAGGTTTAAGGGGAAAGAGCCAATTGGAATCTGGCCTAAAGTGGGCGAAGTTCGCTTTCGGCGACAAGGTAAAGAATATAGATCGTATTTTCGTTGTGCCTAAAGAGGTGAAACAAGCGAACGATAATGGAATCAGATTTAGTGATGATTAAAGGTATAATGTTTCTCAATCATTAAGGATTAAGGGTTCATTACCTAACTCATCCTACCTGTTCTAAACTCTCGGGAGATATCCCGCTTCCCTCAACCACTGCTCGGTCAGTTTCATTCCCTCTTCTAAAGAAATTCGTGGTTGATAACTCAACTCGCGCCTCGCTTTTTCAACGCTGAACCGCGCTTGGCGAGTCAGAAAGCCGACGGCCTCACGTGTGATTTTCGGCGGCTTGCCAGTGAGTTTTGAGGTTATTTCCATACCCAGTGCAATGGTCTTTCCAAGCCATTCGGGAACAGATCTGATTTTTGGCTTTCCCGTCATCTCTGCGTAGTATCCAAAGAATTCTTTCCAAGTCACTGCAATCCCATCGGTAATCAAATACACCTGCCCCACGGATTGGTCGCGTTTCGTTGCCGCCAGCGTTGCATCAAGGAGATTATCGATATAAACGTAGTTGCAGAGACCAGTCCCTCCGTTGATCAGTATCATCTGGCCTGAATTGATCAGCTTTATGGGACGAATTGTCCACGGATTGGAATATGGACCATACACATTGGCGGGTCGAATCACTATTACCGGAAGCCTTGCCTCCTGATGAGCGGTCCACACAGCCTTCTCCGCGGCAATCTTTGTGTCACAATAGAGATTCCCGCAAGGTTGGTAGGGCGTTGCTTCATCTGCTCCCTCCGGCGGATTCATTCCATACACAGCCACGCTGCTGAAGTGGATGAATCTTTTGACTCCGGTGTCGCTCGAAACCTTGAGGATGTTCTCGGTGCCTTTAACATTGGTTTGAAGGAATTCGTTCTTGTCGCCGGTCTCCCGGACAAGGGCGGCACAATGAAATACAAGATCGCATCCATCGATAGCTTTGCGCAATGAGGACAAGTCAAGGAGATCTGCTTTAACGATCTCCAGTTGAAGTTTCCGCAGTCGCTCTGCTCTCTTCGCGTTCCGAACCATGGCACGGACGCGCACTCCTTCTTCGGTTGCAAGACGCTCGGCCAACCGGCCCCCGATGAAACCGGATGCACCTGTCACCAGTGCAGAAAATCCACGGATCTCCATGACTCCCCTCGAACTGATTTTGATAAGACCTCGCTGAAGGATGAGTTGAATATATGAAAAACAGAGTTGAATGTCAAGCCAAAAGAACCAGAAGATATGATGGAAAGTTTTGGGCCAGCACTGCAGATAACGGTTATCATATTAAATCTTGCACCATGGTCAAAATCTGTCAGGCAGCGACGATTTGCATTAACACTATTATACAGAATTTAGATAATTTAACAATCATTGATCCGTGCAGAACCGGAGTCTGTCCGGATTGTGCACTTGCGATTGTAATATACATCTTTTTCGAAAATAAGTGAAGAGAATGTTTCAGGAAGGAAGAGGTAGAAAAAGGGATTGTTTCTCCCACCTCCAAAGTTCCACTCTAAGGTGGCACTGAAAGGTAACGAATATTGATAAAAATGTGCAGATTTCGTAACTTCTTTTCTGAGGCCGGCTACAAAATTATAAAGAAACAATAATACGTTTGCATTAAAGCCTATTTACAGGGGCCGATGCGTTTGCCCTTCATCGTGCTCTTCATCGTCATGGTCTGTTCATTGGTCTTCACGGTCGTCTCAATGGCGCCTTCCATGGTGGTGCCAGCATAGGTGACCTTGCCCTTGCTCGTGCTCATTCCCTCCCTGCAGACCACTGTCCAGGTAACAGTGTTGCCCTGGGTCTTCACGTCCTTCATCGTGCACTCCGACTGAGCCGTTTGAGGTACTGCTTTTTCCTTGGTTAAACAGGTTGTATGGGTGAAGGATTTTGCAGGCATGCCAGGCATATCGACCGTGCTTGTAATCTCCCAGAGACCATCCTCCATGTTTGGTGAAGCAAAGGAAAGCCTTGCAGAAAACAAAAACAATACCGCAGCGATGATACATATACCTCTTTTCATAGGGCCCTCCTTTCTGTCTGATCCTGAGTTATAAGAACTCGCTTTAGGATGAGCTGAATATACTGAAAACGGAATTGTATGTCAAGTCAAGAAGGCCATTGAGGATTAACAATTAAAATCAAGCATTCCTTGATAAGATGTCCTGTTGTGAACTTCAGAAAGAACCCCTCATTGTTTCTGAAACAAATCGCCCTGCGTGCTATATCTGACGCTTTCACCTACTAATGTTCAGATGATGCATGGTCTAAGGACCGATGATTTCGGGTTGAAACATTCATGAGTCTATGGCTCGCAGAAAAGGATGAAAATCTATTTTCAGAAGAAGGTGAGTATAGTGTCTGACCTAATCTGGGGCCCAACACCGAAGACGATTAAGTACTCTACTTCTGTAGAACGCGGATGGAACGCTGAGTTCCCGTATCTAATACGATCGAAATACTCTAGTCACTGCGCAGGACATAGTGCAACCTTTTATTGATTAAAGGATGTTATGTCAATGATTTTTGAAAAAAAGGAGAGGAGCCTCCTTTTAATCCTTGTAGTTCTGATAATAGAGCCAGAGGGGGGTCTGCGACATAAAAGTGGGGTAAATTATTATAGCGCACGTGACTCCCAGTAGTCTTCGAAGCGGCCGGACTTGAGGATGCATCGGAGGGAGAAGTGCCTTGACAAATCATGTTCTAACTATTAATATGCGTTTGCAATAAAATACGAAGATGAGGAGGTTGATTATGGTGAAATGCAAGGAGAAACATGTCCCCGGGAGATCAGAATGGGAGCAGTCGAGAGGAGCCTTTGAAGACTGGATCGACCCGACGCCTCCGAAATATTGGAAAGACATTGTCGTTTCGCCTGAAAATGCAGCCCCCACTCTCAGAAAAGATGGAAACGTCGCCCAGCAAATCGGACAATTGGGCTATAGCCTGATATCCTCAAAGACTGTTAATTCCCTGACCTTACGGGTTGGCGTGGCCGAACTCCCCATGGGGACGGGCGAAGAGGTTGGCTACCACTGGCACAATTGCGAAGAAGTCCTCTACATCCTGCAGGGAACAGGCATTGCGGACGTGGAGGGAGAAAAGAAGTCCTTTAAGGCGGGCGACGCCCTCTTCTATCCATTTCGGACAAAGCATCGAAGCTGGATGACAAGTAGTGAACCGGTCCGTTTCATTTTCATTGTGGGGATTCGACTCCGGCCTTATGAAGGACTGACGGAGTCAAGCATCGACTACAGGGAATATGACATATCCGAAGGATGAACGGTCCTTCCGTTGGAACAGAGGACCTTTTTGTCTCGCAGCAAATCCCGTATGAAAGGAGGTCTATCAACCGAGGCTCAAGATTATCTTGCTATTTTAATATGATTTCAAGGAGGCATATTTTATGAGGCCTTGTAACTCCCCCATGAGAATTTTTCCAAACATTGCTTTATGCGTAGGCATTATTCTCTTGTTGGGAACAGTGATTCCTGGAATGGCCCAAGCCCAGAAGACCGAAATTCGATACATGACCTTTGTCGACCCGGGTAAGCCCGATCCGCGGTCGAAAGCGCTTCAGGAAAGCATCTCCAGTTTTGAGAAGAAATATCCTCAGTATAAGGTAGTTTGTTTCGGCGCCTTTGTAATCGCCTGAGCTCGCGCATTCAACGGCCTTCTTACGAATGTCTTGCGGATCTTTGGTGCATGCCATGAGTAAAAATTCGGGAGTGAATAATGACTTTAGTTTTATGGGTGGTGAGGCCTTTCATGATGGCTGGAGTAAGGGTGCAGCGGGAACATTGTTTTTTATACTTATTTTATTCTTTGTCTAAAAATGATCGACCAAACCTCTCTTCTCATCTTAAAAAAGGCCATCTGATGCTATTTTTTTACAGAAAACATCGTCCTGGACGATATTATACAGAATTTGCTTAATTTAAGAATCAATTAAACACATAGGTTCTTGCACGTCAGTCCATTATCAATTTTCCGTTACTGTACACCTTTTTAAAAATTAGTAAAGAGAAAGTTTCAGAAAGCAGCGTTTCCGTTCCGCGTAGCTATCTGCACGTTTCAAAGGTGAGGCGGCAGTTGAATTCGGAAGAGCTGATAAAGAGAAGCAGGCGACGTCAGGTCAGCCAAGTAAGGGTGGAGACCGCGGTTCGCTGCAAGGAAGAGCTTGGGCTTTCAGGGGCAGAGATCGCACGCCATCTCGGAGCAAACACGCCCGGCATCAACCGTAAGCATCAACGTCCCTAACGTCCACATTCTGTATGCTTATTGGTCTCACCTTAACTCAATGAAACCGGCTCTTATGAACCCTTTTGGTCAACAGCCCGTGAAGACCCCTCTTACTCGAAAAGACACCCTCACCCCCCCCGTACCACTTGTCGGTCTGAGGCGAAGCCTCGCTAGATCCTCTTGATATAGGTCTTCATCCCCCCGCGCCTGCGCTCGGCGGATTGGTGGTATTCGTCAAGGACATTCTTCGGTACGTACTTGATGCTGGTTGGCACCCTGTCCTCCTGCAGCTTCTTCTGCAGCAACTTCACATTCAGATGCTTTGGAGCGATCTTGTTCTTGACAGCAAGCGCCGCCGCCGTACCCGCCGCCTGGCCGGTGCAAACGCTTGGTGCACTATATCTCGTCGCCGCCCATACAATGAGCTCGGTGGAAATCGTCGAGCCAGCGGCCATAAGGTTTTCCACCTCCCTCGATACCAAACACCGATATGGAATGTCGAAAGGCGCTGTATCACGGAGGGTCACGTATTCATCATCTGGTCCGAAAAGGTCCGGGAACATGTTGGATACGGCGATGGAGTCCTCGAAGGCCCTACTTTGACGGATGTCTTCCTCCGTCAGGACGTACTCCCCGATCATTCGGTGAGTGTCCCTGAGCAGTGGAGCGGTTGGCGTCTTGTCTATGCGGGAGTTCTCGAAGCCGGGAATGTTGTTCTTGAGCAGGTTGTGGAGAGACCAAGCTTGCTTCCTCATATCAATCTCGCCGTCGGTCTGGTCTTCCACGGTCCACCCATGATGCCCCATCGGCAAGGGGTACCTGGGGGCTAACACCCATATCCTTCCGCCGCCGTAATACTCTCGAAGAATAGCGCGAGGAGCGATCGCGTAGAGCTTCCCTTCCTCTATAGCCTTCCTGATGAACTTCTCGGAGCCAAACATCTGGCCCCACTCGTCGGGGTTTTCTTGCCTGAACTTATTAAACCTTTCCACGTCTACCTCTCGAATGAAGAAGCAATACCCGAGTCCCATGTGTCGCCCCTTCTTGGGTCCTCTGGGATACCCTTCATCCATCACCGGCGCTCCGGACTTCCAGGCTATGTCGGCGTCTCCGGTGGAGTCTATGATGATCTTCCCGAGAATCGCTTGCCTGCTTTCTTTACTCTCGATCAAGACGCCCTTGAGGGTGTTCCCCTCCCGTATGGCTCCAACCCCGAGAACATGGTACATCAGCTTCACGCCAGCTTCTGCCATCATGTTGTCGAGGAGGTATTTGTAGTGCTCCACATCGAAGTAGACTGCCCCCATGTTGTCCAGGAGACGAGTCCGGTCCGAAATATCCTTATGTACGGCCCCGTCTTTCTTAAGACGGCCAATGATCTCCTGAACGATTCCACCCTGGATCTCGGGATCAACCAGAGAGAAGGTGGAGTTGTAGCACTGGGATTGCATCCCACCCAGGCAACCAAACCGCTCGAGAAGGATGGTCCTGGCTCCAGTCCTGGCAGCGGCTAAGGCCGAGCCTATGCCCGCTGGTCCACCGCCGACAACAACCACATCTGCCTCATAGGCCACCGGTATCTCGCGTGCTGCCTCGTGGACAGTCTTCACAGTTTGGCCTCTCTTTGTTTTCTCCGTCATCTCCTTTTTCATAATCTCTCCTCTCAGGTGTTATACATTATTCAGAACTTGAACAGTTATCCCGGGTTGCCTACCCGGATATCTTTTTCAGAGCTGTCTCCACTTTCAATAGCCAGCGCCTCTCGTCTTGTTCGATGGGGTACCCCCTCGAAGTTGGAAACATCGGTCTTCGCAGACATTGCTCATTCTCTCATCGCCGTAATCTCTTCTGATACTTCATATGCTGTGTCCAAATCAACATCGCTCACCATCACGTAGCCACCCTCCTTGGAAAGGCCATGCAGATCGACTCACCTATTCTTCTTCTCCCTCCGGTACCTACGACTACCTTTCCATGCAAATTCCAATCCATCGACTCTCCCCCCCTTATACTTATTGCAGCCTATTCAACTGAGGAAAATGGCACGCCAAATGGTGACCTCCGCCTATGTCAACCAAAATGGGCTTATCCTCACAGCAGACCGGCTTCATCTGGGAACAGCGCGGATGAAAAGGGCATCCGGATGGAGGATTGAGCGGGCTGGGCACCTCGCCTGGTAGGATGATTTCCTCTCTCTGATCATCGGGATGCGATGGCAAAGCTGCTGAGTACAGAGCATGAGTATAGGGATGCAGGGGGTTCTTGTATAGCTCTCTACTCTCAGCCACCTCCAGCAAGTTGCCAAGATACATCACCCCGATTCGGTGGCTCATATGCTTGACAACGGCCAGATCGTGACCAATCAGCAGATATGATATCCCCGACTTCTCTTGAATCTCCATGAGAAGATTGATTATCTGAGCTCGAATCGAAACATCCAGTGCGGATACAGGTTCATCGAGGACTATAAGGCTCGGATTAAGAATTAGGGCTCTTGCCACAGCTATACGTTGCCTCTGGCCGCCACTGAATTCATGGGGGTAACGATCCACTGTCTCCCGGCCCAATCGAACCATCCCGAGAACCTCCGCAACCCTTTCCTTAACCTGATTTTTGGGCAGAGTATCGTTTACCACAAGAGGTTCGGCGATGATATCTCCCACCCGCATTCGGGGGGAAAGGGATCCGTACGGATTTTGAAAGACGGCCTGAACTATTCTTCGATAATTTTTGAGATCACGCCCGGACAGTTGCCTGATGTTCTTACCATTCAAAAGTATAGTCCCACTGGTGATATTCTCCAGCATCAGGATTAGCTTGGCCGTTGTGGTCTTACCGCATCCCGACTCCCCAACCAATCCGAAAGTCTCACCTTTCCCGATGCTAAAATTGACAGCATCAACTGCCTTCACCAGCCCAATTCGTCTCGAAAAAATGAGCCCTTTTTCCACTGGAAAATACTTCGTGAGATCTTTTACTTCCATGAAAACTTCCGTCATAGTTCACCTGGCCAACCAGCAGCTTACAGTGTGCCCCTCACCCACAGTGCTCTGTACGGGAGGCTCTTTCTTGCAGATCTCCATGGCCTGAGAACACCGGGATACAAAACTGCAGCCCGGAGGTAGGTTGGCTAGGTCCGGTGGCTGTCCCTCAATGGAGTAAAGCTTCCTCACCTCGTTGTCCATTTTTGGAAGTGATTCTAATAGCGCCACGGTATAGGGATGTGACGGCGCATTAAGGAGATTTCTAATGTTTGCACATTCAATCACCCTCCCCGCATACATCACGGCCACTCGATTGCACACCTTGGCCACAATCCCGAAATCATGGGTGACAACGATCATGGAAATCTTCGATGCTTGCTGAATCTCTTTGAGCAATCTGAGAAATTGGGCCTGAATCGTAACATCAAGGGCTGTTGTCGGTTCATCGGCGATAAGCAGCTGCGGCTGGCAGCTCAGAGCCATCGCTCCTACAATCCTTTGTCTCATGCCACCGCTCATTTGATGAGGGTATTCTCCCATGCGCACATCAGGTGATGGGATATGGACATTACGAAGCATGTCCTTGACCTTCTCCTCAACAGCCTTTCTATCAAGTCTCTGATGCAACTTGATGGGAACCCCCATCTGATAACCAATCGTAAAAACGGGGTTCAAAGAAGTCATGGGGTCTTGTAGAATCATGGAGATGCGCTTGCCCCGAATCTGTCTCATCTCCCTCTCGCTTTTCGACAGGAGGTCCTCTCCAGCCAAGATGATCTGTCCATTCACAATACGTCCTGCAGGTTCAGGGACGAGCCTCAAAATAGAGAGGCACGTGATGCTTTTACCACTTCCGGACTCCCCAACAATCCCCAAGGTCTCCCCTTTCGCCACATAAAAACTTACACCATCTACTGCCTTCACCACACCGCGGCGAGTAAAAAAATATGTTTTCAGATCTTTGACTTCTAAGATCATTTCTGTCATCTGTTTCTCTTTATATTTGCCGAAACTTGGGATCCAAACGAACCCGGAGCCAGTCCCCGAGGAGATTGCAGGTCAAAACTACTGATAGGATGGCTAGCCCTGGCCAGGTACAGAGCCACCACGCGGTCGATATGTAATCCCTCCCTTCAGCGATCATCGAACCCCATGCGGGATCAGGAGGGGGGACGCCTACGCCCAAGAAGCTTAGCGACGCTTCTAGGATGATGACAACTCCCAGCTGGAGAGTAGCCAAAACGGTAAGCGTACTCACCATGTTTGGAAAGATATGGCGCACCATAATCCTCATTTTACTGCACCCGGCAATCACGGCAAGGGATACGAATTCTCCCTGCTTAATACGCAACACGTCCCCGCGTAGTACTCTGGCATAACTAGCCCAGCCGGTTGAAGTCAGGATAATGATAATATTGTTTTTGCTCGGCCCGAGGACAGCGGCCATAACGATGGCAATCATGAGATATGGTATTGACATCATCATATCGGTAAATCTCATAAGTAACGTATCCACCCACCCGCCCAGGTAACCCGAGAGGAGGGCGACCGTAGTTCCGATGAGCCCGGCGAAAATCACCACGAAAAAACACACCTGTAACGTTATACGGGTACCACATAACAACCGGCTCAAGACATCCCTTCCCAAATGATCTGTCCCCAGTGGGTATGCGGCTTTCCCACCCTCTTGCCAATAAGGAGGCTTTAATACCACTTCGAAATTTGCCTCAGTGGGATCATAAGGGGCAAGAGAAGCCCCGAATACCCCAACGATCACAAAGCCGAGGAGAATACTTACCAAAAGGACTCCTCCCCCCTTGCTGGATCTGACCGTATTTCGTATATTCAAAAATATCTTAATACTCTTAATGCCCCACACGCTCTTGCCTTCATTTTCTGTTTTGATTCTGACTTGGGATAGCCACACTGGCCCGTCTATTGATACCTAATCCTCGGGTCTATATAGGCGTAAAGGATGTCTACAAAAAGATTAGCAGAAATGTACAGGCTAGAGGCAATCAATACGCAAGTCTGGACCACTGGGAAATCTCGTTGCTTAATGGCGTCCACAACGAGTCTGCCGATCCCCGGCCAATTGAATACTGTCTCTATAACTACCGTGCCATTAAGCAGCATGACGAAGTTCACCGCACCCAGCGTCAGGATGGGGATGAACGCATTCTTTAAGGCGTGTTTTCCTACGATTGCGGCCTCGGAGACGCCCATTATCCTTGCCAGCTTGATATAGTCACTGTCAATAACATCCAGCATGGCAGAACGACTTAGGCGAGTCAGTGAGGCCGTGACATACCAACCCAGGGTGAAGGCGGGCATCAGCAAATTCTTCCAGCCTCCCACCCCTGATGTTGGCAAGACCTTGAGCCAGACTGCAAATACAAGTATAAGCATTATCCCAAGCCAGAAGACAGGCATAGCCTGTCCCAAAAAAGCAAATCCCTTTCCAAAGTTATCAAACCACCCCCCCATTTTGATCGCTGATATGATGCCCACAGGGATACCTACAAAAATAGAAAAAAGCATGGCGGCCGTGGCCAGAAGCAATGTGTTCGGAAATCGCTCAAGGAAGAGACCCAGGTTGGACCTGTTCCATCGGAGGGACTTACCGAAGTCGCCCCTGACGGCCTTAGAAATGAACACCCAATACTGGGCATAAATAGGCTTATCCAAACCGAGCGTTTTTCTCATCGCCTCGATATCCTGTTTGGTTGCTTCGGGAGGAACCATGAGCAGAACCGGGTCACCACTTAAGCGGGTTAAAGAGAAGATAATAATGGTGACACCAATAAGGCAAATGACCGATTGGAACATCCTATTTAGGATGTACCTTTTCATAATCTCCGCCTCTTTTTAGAGCTGTGGGACATCCTGTCTGTGGCAACAACCATAAAACAAACCCTTCAGGTTGCAACAGAAAGGTCTTTCCTGCGCCCCTGTGGAGTAAATTCCGAACATTGTCTTCAAGGATTTAGTCAGGCTTTGAGGCTGTCTTCCTTGACCGAATACTTTTTGAGAGCAACCTCCTAAAACAGCTCGAGGAATTCCAAGCCGACTGGGCATTGGTTTCCCGGAGTGGGCTGGTAAGACTTGACCCTCGGCGACAGACCAAAGGGCTGGTGAATGGCCCAAAGTAAGTATCCGATTTCTGACTCACGCCAAACCCGAGATGTCTCCTTGGCCTGAGCTGCGATTCCCTTCTCGTCGGTCTGGACAGATAGCTTCTTCCATGCGGCATCAACCTGTGGTGTTACAAAATAACTCCAAAACGTACCCAAGGAAAGAAATGACTCCAAGGCTACGGCCGGGTGTGAATAGCCTGCCCAAAATGGGTTTGGAAAACGGCCTAATCCCTGGAACTTTTTTTCTTGCGCGTTACGCACATAAACCAAAGATTCGAACTCAATAAGTTTGGCCCTTATGCCTACTTTTGCCAAGTCCGCCGCCATGGCTTGTACCTCCAGCTTGTCTTGTGAATAACCCAAATTGAAAATCGTATCAAATCCATTGGGATATCCCGCCTCTTTTAAAAGGGCTTTGGCTTTTTCCGGATCATAGGGATTCGGCTTGAGGTCGGGAGAATATCCTAACTGGTAGGGAGCAATTATATCCACCCATGGATCAGCGGCGCCCTGCAAGACATTCTCGCAGATCGCCTTCCTGTTGATTGCCAAGGAAGTGGCCCGGCGAACCCGTACATCATGAAAGGGGCTGGGCCTTTGCGGATAGGCTAAATCAAAAAATAGAAGAGAAGCACACTTAGCGAATTTAGCCCATACGACCTTAAACTTTGGGTCATTCTGCACTTCGACGAAACTTGTACCCGGGAGCTGAGCAACATCCGCTTCGCCAGACATAAGCATGGCCTTAACTGTCGAAACCTCTGAGAGGAACTTACCATGTATTATCTTTACATGGGGGACCTGTCGGTAATGGTCCGGAACGGCTTCAACATTTATAAAGACATCCTGCTGATAATCAATCCACTTAAAAGGACCGGCCCCAATTGGATGTTTAGCAAACTCCGCGTCGCCCACTTTTTCAACATAGGCCTTGGGAACTATGCCAAGGTGCTGATAACTGAGTTCCATGAATGCTGGGCAAGGTGCCTTAAAATAAACGGTAAGGTTATGTTTGTCCGTGACTTCGATTCTATCAATTTTGTTTATTAACTCACCCCTCCCCCTGTACTTCAGCTCTGGACGCATCGCCCTCTCAATGCTAAACTTCACGTCTTCCGCAGTAACAGGTTCTCCATTATGAAATTTGGCACGTTCATTGATCGTGAATTTTATGGTCAACCCGTCCTTAGCAATTTTCCATGATTTGGCCAGCGCCGGCACTATATGGCCATCAGGGTTCTTTTTAACCAACCCGTCGTAGATCAAATTACTAATTTGGACCGCCGACCCGGCGATGCTCGTGTGACAATCACCGCCATTCATCTGGAAGGTCGAAAAAAAGAGGATGGTGGCCTCTCCTTTAGGAGCATTTTGGGCTGAGCAAGGTATAGCAAAGAGGATGCCGATAAAACAGAACAGCGTTCCAAGCCATAAGATTTGCCAGATTTTCTTGTTTGTTTTCGTAAGCATTTTTAACCCTCCTCAATTATTTGTGCCTCCTGATACTTAGTATCGCAGCGTCTTATACGACTCAGCATAAACAGCTTATTACATATACCAAAGGGGGGGTAGCATGTCAAGAGCAAAAATACCGTTGAGGATTACCGATACAAATCGTGTATACTTTGACAAAATGCTGAGGTGTTGAGTTCAGGAAGTAATCTCCAGATAGAGGAATCTTCGTTTCATAGAGAGAATAAAAACAGAATCTCCAGGGTCATCGTCTTCTTCCAAGATTCAAGGCAATCATCTGCATTTCGAGAATGCATGATTGACAGCAACCCCTTTCTCCAGCAACGGCCACACGCATATGGTAGGTCATAGTAACGGATGAATGACCACCCTTGCCCGCGAATGATTTGACTTTTATAATTAAAAACTGAAAGAATGGTGAAAAGTGGACAGGGAATCTTTCCGGGAGGGAAAAGCTTATGGATAATCGAGAAAAACTACTTGAAGAGATCTTTGAATTGGCGCTTCAAAACGATATGAACTACTTTGGATGAACCCAGTCCGTTCTTGCAGCGTTGCAGGAAAAGCTCAATGTAGGAGGCAAGGAGGTTTTCAAAGCAGGGAGTGCTCTTGCTGGAGGCGTGGCCGGAAAAGGAGAAACATGCGGGGCCCTCACCGGTGCCATCATGGCGATTGGCTCGGTGGTAGGACGGGAGAGGCTTGAAGATGTAGAACAGTATCGAAGAGCAATGGAACCGGCGACTCGAATTTATAATCTCTTCAAGGAGAAGATCGGCCACACCCTTTGCTGGGAGATCCACAAGATCCGCTATGGGAAGGTCTATAGGCTCTTTGTCCCTGAAGAAAGGGAAGCCTTTCACAATATGGGAGGTCATAGCAGGAAGGGGTGTCCCGAGGTATGCGGCATTGCAGCGAGGTTCGCTGCTGATGTCATCCTGGATCTTAAAACGAGATCATAGTTAACATCGCTTACTTCGGATCCCATCCCTGCCGGCTGGGGCGGGCAGTTGGAGTCAAGGTGGACTTCACGGACCTTTTTGATCAGCCTGAAAAAAGTGGCTTTTTGAGCACCCCGCTAATTATTTTTGGAAATTGAATTGATATGAAGAAAGAGCCAGAAGAACAGGTGATTCAAAAATTATCTCATCGTTGTCCTTATTGTAATCAACCCATCTCCTATGATCAATTCGATTTGAAGAGAGGAGAGAATCGCATTCAATGTCCATCCTGCAAAAAGATCTATATTAAAATACTTTCAGATTCCATTGAAGGAAGAAAGGCCGGGCAGATAAAGAGGCCTCAGGCTCCACATTTTAAAAATCGCCTTTTAACCCCTATTCAATATGTGAAGGGTGTTGGCCCAAAATTGGCCAAGCTCTTTGAGAAAAAAGGAATTTTGACTGTAGAGGATGCCCTTTACTTTCTTCCCAGATGTTATGAAGACCGCAGAAATTTGAAGCCGATATCTGAGTTAAAAACCGGAGGGAAAGAGACGGGTTTCGGTGAGGTTCTGCTCTCGGGTGTCGCTTTTTATCAGAATAAGAGGAAGAGAGTCTTTGAAGCAGTGATTGGAGATGGAAGTGGCGTGATCACACTGAAGTGGTTTCGCGGTAATGAACGATATCTCAAGGATCGGTTTAAAAAGGGACGCAAACTGATCTTCTCCGGAGAGGTGAGGTGGTTTAATCATCAAAAAGAGATTCATCATCCCGACGTGGAAATGGTCGACGGAGATATCGAGCAGGATTATCTCAACTTCAAGCGGATCGTTCCGATTTATTCTGAGACGGAGGGACTTCATCAGAGAACGTTGAGAAGATTGATGAAGAATATATTAGATGGATATACCGATGAACTTTTGAGTCCCATCCCTCAAGAGATCGTGGAACGACAGGATCTGATCAGTTTTTCAGAAGCCTTTCGAAGAGTCCATTTTCCACCCGAAGGAGAATTGATGGATGTGCTTAATCTCCAGCGATCAGATGGACATCGCCGGATCATCTTCGACGAATTTTTTTTCCTGGAACTCGGAATGGCATTGAAAAAAAGAGGAATGGCGCTGGAGACCGGGATCTCTTTTCAAACCGATGGTCTTCTGGATCGGAGATTATTAAATCTCCTCTCATTTCAATTAACAGGTGCCCAAGAGAGGGTCTTGGCCGAGATCAAGGAGGATTTGAGTAGGCCCCATCCTATGAACCGACTGATTCAGGGGGATGTGGGAAGCGGGAAGACGGTTGTCGCACTCCTTGCCTGTCTGTATGTTGTGGAATGTGGTTATCAGGCTGCCATCATGGCGCCCACCGAGGTGTTGGCCGAGCAACATTACCTCAATCTCCATCGGTGGGTTGAGCCGTTGGGGGCAAGTGTAGCCCTGCTGACCAGTAGTATCAAAGGTTCTGAGAGGGAAGATCTCTATCAAAGAATTCGGAGAGGAGATGTCCAACTGGTGATCGGAACCCATGCAGTGATTCAAGAAGCGGTCGAATTTCATCGTTTGGGCCTTGCCATCATCGATGAGCAGCACAAATTCGGTGTGGTCCAACGGGGACTTCTAAAGAAGAAAGGGGAGAACCCCGATGTACTGGTGATGACAGCGACGCCTATTCCAAGGACCCTTGCCATGACGATTTACGGAGATCTGGATGTCTCGATTATCGATGAGATGCCACCAGGCAGGATGCCGGTGGAGACCAAGGTCTTTCCTGAATCCGCAAGGGGAAGGGTTTACCGAATCGTGGAGGAGGAGGTGAAGAAAGGCCGGCAGACCTTCATCGTCTATCCGCTGGTGGAGGAGTCTGAAAAATTGGACCTCAGAGATGCCACACGAATGGCAGAACACCTCCAAAAGGATGTTTTCCCAGAGTTTCGGATTGGTCTGCTCCACGGCAGAATGAAAAGCGACGAGAAAGAAGCGATCATGATGGAGTTTAAGGAAGGGGGAATCCAAATCCTGGTCGCCACGACAGTCATCGAGGTGGGGATTGATATCCCCAACGCCTCGGTCATGGTGGTGGAGCATGCGGAGCGATTTGGTCTCTCTCAACTTCATCAATTAAGGGGGAGGATCGGCCGGGGCCGCTACCCATCCAAGTGTATCCTGTTAGCCCAATACCGGGCTTCTGAGGAAGCGAAGGTTCGACTTCGAGCGATGGAGCGGACGACTGATGGATTTCAGATTGCAGAGGAGGATCTGGCCTTGAGAGGCCCAGGAGAATTCTTTGGCATCCGACAATCCGGATTGCCAGATTTCAGGGTAGCCCACATCGTTCGGGATACCCCAATTTTGGTCGAGGCGAGAAAGGAGGCTTTTCGGCTCATTCAAGAAGACCCCGCACTTACCCATCCCTCTCATTCAGGTTTGAAGGAGATGTTGACGAACCGATGGAAGGGAAGGTTGGAACTGGCCACCATCGGGTAAGAGAATTGAAATAGAAATTAATTTATGTTAACCGTGTAAATACATTGAATGACAAATTTCAAATGTCAAAGTTCAAATGAAATCCAAAGTTCAAATTACAAAATTTATGAAAAAAGAAGAATTATTTTGGAATTGGGTCATTTTGGCATTCATTTGACATTTGGATTTTGAAATTTGGAATTGAAAGGAAGTAAATATGGAACCGTTTCATCCTGAGGGTTCAGGATTTCATCGAATGATGAGGCTTCCTCCTTATGTCTTCGGGATTGTCGATCAGCTGAAAATGGAGGCGAGACGAAGGGGAGAGGATATTATTGATTTGGGCATGGGAAACCCAGATCTACCGACACCCAAACATATTGTCAATAAATTGGTTGAAGCCGTCAAGAATCCAAGAAATCATCGATACTCGGCCTCAAAGGGAATTTATAAACTTCGGTTGGCCATCACCGATTGGTACCTCAAACGTTACGATGTCGAACTTGATCCGGATTCAGAAGCTGTCGTCACGATCGGCGCAAAGGAAGGAATCGGGCATCTGGTTTTGGCAACCCTCGGTCCCGGAGATGTCGTTCTTGTCCCAGATCCAACTTACCCCATTCACGCCTATTCCGTGGTGATCGCGGGAGGAGATTTACGCTCCGTCCCCTTGACGGGTGAGGGGGATTTCTTTCAAAGATTGTTGACAGCAACCAAACAGACCTGGCCCCATCCCAAGATGCTGATTGTCAGTTTTCCTCAAAATCCGACGACCAAGGTGGTCGATCTCGATTTCTTTGAGAATTTAGTAACCTTTGCAAGAGATCACCATCTGATGATTGTCCACGACTTAGCTTACGGAGATATTGTCTTTGATGGATACCGGGCACCCAGTCTTCTTCAGGTCAAAGGGGCGAAGGATGTGGGTGTCGAGTTTTTCTCACTCTCCAAAAGTTACAACATGCCAGGATGGCGAGTAGGATGTGCCTTGGGGAATGCAGAGATGCTGGCCGCTCTGGCCCGATTGAAGAGTTACTTTGACTATGGTGTTTTTCAACCCATTCAGATTGCAGCCATCATTGCCTTGAATGAAAACCAGGATTGTGTTCGAGAGACCGTAGAGATCTACCGGAAGAGGAGGGATACACTCATTCATGGGTTAAAACGGGTGGGTTGGGAGATTGAAAAACCGAAAGGGACGATGTTCGTATGGGCGGAAATCCCAAAGCCTTTCAAAAAGATGGGATCGGTTGAGTTTTCCAAATTGATACTGAGGGAGGGGTTGGTTGCGGTTTCCCCGGGCGTGGGTTTTGGTGAATACGGAGAGGGGTTTGTGAGGTTTGCCCTGGTGGAGAACGAAGCACGCATTAAACAGGCCGTCAAGGGGATTCAGAAGGTCCTGAAGAAGGCATAATTTCAAATGACAAATGTCAAAGTTCAAATGAAATCCAAATGACTAAATGTCAAAGGTAGGTTCAAATGATAACGCTTATGACATTTGAGATTTGACATTGATTTGACATTGGGATTTTGGAATTTGACATTGTATTTGAGGAGTAAGAGGTATGAGAGAAATCAAGGTCGGTCTGATCGGTTTCGGGACGGTGGGCTCTGGTGTCGTGAAGATCCTTCAAAAGAATTCCAGGCTAATAGAGAAGCGCATGGGTGCAAGAATCGTCTTGAGAAGAATTGCCGATATTGATTTAGAGACCGATCGAGGGGTGAAGTTGAAACCCGGGCTCCTTACGCGCAGAGCAGACGATGTGATCCAAGATCCTGAAATCGATATCGTCATGGAACTGATCGGGGGCATCGAGCCTGCAAAAACCTTTATTCTTAAAGCGATTCGTAACAGAAAGCATATCGTCACTGCCAACAAGGCCCTTCTCGCCCTTCACGGAGATGAGATCTTCAGGGAGGCTTACCGCTTCGGTGCCGATGTTAGCTTCGAAGCCTCGGTCGGAGGTGGTATTCCCCTGATTCGGTCGATCAAGGAGGGTTTGGTGGCCAACCGAATCCAATCGATCTTCGGTATACTCAACGGAACATCAAACTACATCCTTTCAAAGATGACGGATGACGGCAGAAATTTTAAAGAGGTTTTGAGAGAAGCTCAGGAGCAAGGATATGCAGAAGCGGACCCAACGTATGACATTGAAGGGATCGATGCTGCTCACAAACTCACGATTCTGATCCGGCTTGCCTTCGGGACTTCCATCCAATTTAAAGAGATCTTCATTGGGGGGATCTCCGAAATCACGCCCTTGGATATTCAATTCAGCCGGGAATTTGGATACCGGATCAAACTATTGGCCATCGCCAAGATTGATCGAGGGAAGATAGAGGCCCGGGTTCATCCCACCATGATTCCAGAAGGACACCTGCTTTCCACCGTGGATGGGGTTTTTAATGCCGTCTATATCAAAGGTGATGCGGTGGGAGCCACACTTTTTTATGGTCAGGGGGCAGGTCAGATGCCCACTGGCAGTGCGGTAGTGGGAGACCTGGTAGAACTGGGGAGAAATCTTCTGATCCGAGCCACTGGACGACGAGTGCCGTTGCTCTCATTTCAGGAATCGGCCATTGAAAAAATTCCTCTTAAGAAGATGGATGAAGTGGTGATGCCTTTCTACATGAGGTTTTCCGCACTGGATCGGCCTGGAGTGCTTTCGAGAATTTCGGGGATTTTGGGGAAGAATGATATCAGCATCGCTGCGGTGATCCAGAAGGGAAGGCAGGTCAATGGTGCAGTGCCTATTGTGATGATGACCCATGAGGCGAAAGAGAAGAATGTCCATCGGGCCCTGAAGGAGATCGACCGGCTCGGTGTGATCTTGGGAAAGACGATGTTCATTCGCGTCGAAAATGAGTTAGAATAACGAAATTGCAAATTGCAGATCGCAGATCGCAGATTGAAAAATTCAATTTGAAATCTGAAATCTAAAATTTGAAATCGGGGGGGAATGATGTGGCATGGGGTGATTCGAGAATATTGGGATTTTTTACCGGTCAAGAAAGAGGAGAGTATTATCACCTTGTTGGAAGGGAATACACCTCTCATTCCCTCATCCCGGATCAAAAAAGAAATAGTCTCAGGGATCGATCTTTATTTTAAATATGAGGGTCTCAACCCCACAGGCTCATTCAAAGACCGGGGGATGACCGTTGCTGTCTCCATGGCTAAAGAGATGGGCTCGAAGGCGGTCATCTGTGCGTCAACAGGAAACACTTCCGCATCGGCAGCGGCCTATGCAGCAAGAGCGGGAATGAAGGCCTATGTTCTCATTCCCGAAGGAAAGATCGCACTCGGAAAGTTGTCTCAGGCGATGGCTCACGGTGCCCAGGTGATACAAATCGAAGGGAACTTTGATGAGGCACTCCATGTCGTCAGAGAGATTTCAGAGACAGAGTCTATCACCCTGGTCAACTCTCTTAATCCCTATCGGATCGAAGGTCAGAAGACGGCAGCCTTTGAGATCGTCGACCACTTGGGGTTTGTGCCGACGTACCATTGCCTTCCTGTTGGCAATGCAGGAAATATCACCGCCTATTGGAAAGGATACAAAGAGTATTGGGAGAAAGACAGAGCTGAAGGGCTTCCAAAGATGCTGGGATTCCAGGCAGAGGGGGCAGCGCCCATCGTCCGTGGAAAAGTCGTGGAGCGCCCAGAAACCATTGCTACAGCCATTCGCATTGGAAACCCTGCCAGTTGGAAGCAGGCGGAGGCGGCCCGGGATGAATCGGGAGGATTGATCGATATGGTGAGCGATGAAGAGATCCTGGAGGCTTATCGGATGTTGGCGAACCTGGAAGGAATCTTCTGCGAGCCTGCGTCTGCAGCCTCTCTGGCCGGAGTGATGAAACTTTATCGCAAAGGTTTTTTCAAAAAAGATGATACAGCGGTACTCACTATCACCGGACATGGACTAAAAGATCCGGACATTGCCATTCGAGTCTCTCAAAAACCTATTTCTCTTCCCCCCAAGAAAGAAGCAGTGTTGGAGTACCTCAACCTTTAGGCAAAAAAACGCCCCTCACCCTTCCCCTCTCCAGCGGGGAGAGGGATGGGGTGAGAGGGTTAATCGACATTGAAACTCACTGTATCCGATCCAACGCCAGTGGTGGTCACCTTGAGCTCATTAGTCCCTGCGATGAGCCCTTTGGGTACAGCAAACCGAATCGTGCTCTGTCCAGTCGTTGAATTCATCTCCCAACTGAGGACCTTACAGGTCTTTTTACCAAGAGTGACCTTTCCCTTCTTCGTCCCAAAGTAGTAACCATTTATTGTTATCTCACTTCCGGTTGCCCCACTGGTTGGTTCAACAGAATCAATCTCAGGGGATTTTACGGTAAAAGCATTTTGTAAGACGATTTGGGAAGCTCCTCTGGTCATAGGCCGAATGGGGACATCATAAGTCTCGGGAGGAAGAGCTTTTGTTAATTGGCATCGAATCGAGTCATCTGTCCACTCCAAGATCTTAAGGACAGCATTTCCGACAAGGGCTTTTCCTTTCTTGGCACCAAATTCAGAGCCCAAAATAGTCATCTCTGTGCCAATGGTCCCCTCCTCAGGAACCACAATCAAAGCACCAAATTCAAAAGCTCCAATGTCAGGGCCTGCACCCTGAGGCCTTATCACACCTCGCTGGTCTGTAGGTGGAAAATTGTTTGGGTCTGCGGCGTTAATGGCCGGGCTTCCCGTGAGCAAGGCATGGGTGAAGGTGGGGCCGCCATTGTCCTGTAATGGGCCGAGCAGTGGGTCAGTTTTGTTTTGGTCGCCAGTACCAGTAAAACCGCAAGTATTGTCACTGGACAGGTTATAGCCCAATGAGGTGACTGTTCCATAACAATTCGCGCCGTTGTTTGCAATAATCGTATTTCTAAGGCTTATGACAGATCCCTCCCAGTTCAAAACGCCGATGCCTATGCCCCCGCTGATGGTAACATTTGTCAGCGTCGTGTTACTTCCTAAATTTGAGATGCCGTCTCCAAAGCCAGGATGGGAAGAGTTACCACTGATAGTAACGTTCGTCAGTGTCATGGGGGCATTCGTCAGAGGAGAATGCTCAATGCCGCCGGAGCTATTTGATGCAATGTTGTTACTGATGGTGGAGTTCATCATATTAACAGTGGCGTAGCTAAGGATGCCGCCTGCTCTGATAGCGGTGTTTCCAGTGACTGTGCTGTTCGTGATCGTCAACGTTTCGGCACCCGTATTGAAAATGCCGCCTCCTCGAGCGGCGGTATTTCCGCTAATCATGCTGTCGTTGATGATCAGTGTGCCTTTGCCCAAGCCCCAGCCATTACAAATGCCACCGCCAACATCCGGGGAGTCCGTACCGTTGACGGTATTGTTCCTGACAACAACATTGTTCAGTGTCAGTGTGCCCTGGTTGAAGATCCCGCCCCCACCTTGCTGACCCGTAGGAATATTCCCGTTCTGAATTGTCACATTAGAAATACTCACGGTCCCAGCGGGAATTCTAAACACCCGGCTGGCGTTATTACCGCTGATCGCCAGGCGGCTTGCACCCGGCCCGGTAATTGTCAAATCCTTGCTAATAAGAAGTTCACCGCTGGTCAGGGTGATCGTCCCAGTGACACTAAAATTGATCGTGTCTCCAGGTGCAGCGCTGGCAATTGCCTCCCTCAGCGAGCCCACGCCGCTGTCATCGGTATTGGTGACGGTGATCGTTGCCGCCATTGCAGGACTAAAATCTATTAATGCAATAACAAACATTGATCCCACAAGAAATGTCCCCAATACAAACCCCAAAGATAACCTTTTTCCCATTTCACTTACCTCCTTTTTTTTTCCTTATAAACCTTAACGTTGAATAAACTTTTGACGATACGGACATGGACAAGCCGTTCGGAGAGGCTTCGAGGCGAACCTTTGGCCGAATCGGCACTCTCGTCCCCTTCCCTTGCTGGAATTCACTTGGAGTGATGTCCTCCGATACCCTTAAATTCTCAAAACAACCGCCTTCCGCAGCCTTGAAGGGCGGTTTGTCCGTGTCCGTTTTGCAACTGTCAGGTAAATAGTATAGCTTGTCATATTGCTCCAAGGCTTCTGAATTATAAAACATAAAGTAGCCAAAAACTTGAAAATAGATTGATATCGGGATAAAGTTTGTCCACCAATATTATAAAACTCAAAAGAATAATTAAGCAAACCTGATCGTTCATCCTTATGAAAAATGCGTTGATTTATACTGATGCCTATCTCGATTATGATTATGGGCCGGCTCATCCGCTCCGAACTATCCGACTCAAATTGACTTACGAACTCATCCGAGCCTACGGACTATTGGATCTACCGTCAGTGGAATTCATTCACACCCTCAAAGCGGATGAAGAAGATTTGGCCCTCTTCCACAGCAGAGAGTATTTGGACATATTAAAAGAGGCCAATGACGGCTATCTTCAAGGAGATGCCTACTCCTATGGGCTGGGACCTGGAGACAATCCCATCTTCCCAGGTCTTTATAACTGGTCTCTTTTGACGACCGGAGCAACACTTCAGGCGGTTGATTTTGTGGTGAGTGGGGAAGGGGAGATGGCCTTCAACATCGCTGGCGGTCTTCACCATGCGATGAGATCAAGGGCCTCTGGATTCTGTTATGTCAATGATCCAGTAATCGGAATCTTGAAACTTGTAAATCGGGGCAAGAGGGTGGCTTATATCGATATCGATGCTCATCACGGAGACGGCGTCCAGAAGGCTTTCTATCAGACCGATCAGGTCCTGACCATTTCGCTTCACGAAAGTGGATACAGCCTTTTTCCAGGAAGCGGTTTTGAGTATGAGATAGGAGAGGGTGAAGGAGAGGGATATTCTGTTAACCTCCCCTTCCTACCCTATACCGACGACGAGGTCTACCTCTGGGCCTTCGAGGAGATTGTACCTCCCCTCATCCGTGCCTTTCAACCCGATGTGGTGGTTACCCAATTAGGTGTGGATACCTTTTATAATGACCCATTGACGAATCTTCACCTCTCCATTTTCGGTTTTGAAAAGGTCGTTCGGCGAATCAAGGATTTGGCTCCACGGTGGGTGGCGTTAGGTGGGGGTGGGTACGATGTTTCTAATGTTGCTCGGGCTTGGACATTAGCCTGGGCCGTGATGAACGGGATCGAATTGAGTGATAAACTTCCAGAATCCTACCTGGAAAAAGCAGCAAAAGTGGGAGTTCATGAGAAAGAATTGAGGGGGAGACCTGAATTCTCTTCCAGCAGACAGAGCGAAGAGATCAGAATGGAGGTCGAACGGATCGTCAATTACCTAAAGAAAACGGTCTTTCCCAAAATAGGTGCCTGATCCTTTATTGAGATCACCCTTGGAAGCCCCATCCTGTAGATGGGGATGAAGAGTGTGTCTGCCGAAGACAGAAAAATCAATTTCAAGGAGATGCTGAAACCAGCTCAGCATGACTGTAAATGAAGAATCCCCCATTCTTGTCATCCCGAACTTGTTTCGGGATCTCGTTTTGGTATTAAATCATTTTGGTTTTAAAGTCCCGCCCTGTTGACGGGATTCTTTACTCTCTTCATGTGCATCCTTATTCTGTTAGGTGGTACCACAATCACTCCTATCTCTCTTTTTGGTATTGACTTTTCCCTCATGGTTTAGTAATTTCCTATCAAAACAGAGGCCATGCATTAATACCCTTCAACCCTTTAACCATACTTAGGGTGGGCATATGGTCCAGAGTTGAATTGAGACCCCATTTCTAAAAAAGGAATGGGTTTTTTTGTCTAATTGACCAATTCCCTCCCTCTCCATGGATTGGGGAGGGTGCGGGTGGGGGTGAAGAGATTTCAATGAATTACGGACACAATTACGTTATTCCCTTAGAAAGCGGTACTGATCTCCGATATATTCAGGAACTCTTGGGGCACTCCCATAGTAAAACAACGGAAATCTATACTCACGTGAGCACGAAGAGTTTGGGAAAGATCATGAGCCCTTTAGACAGCCTTGAGTTAGCGATAGGAGGTGATGAGTAACATTATTTGTCAAGTAGAAGGTTTCTGGTGATTCTGCCAGAGGTAGGATATCCGCACCGAGTGCTGATATCACCCCTAAAATTGGAGTATATCAGCACCAGGTGATGATGTGAACGAGTTGGCGGTAACCTATAACAGACTATGAAAAAATCAATTAGACCACCAGAAAATTGGCAGGATTTCGAGACTTTATGCAAGAAACTATTTGGTGAAATATGGGGATGTCCACATACTATAAAGAAGAATGGACGATTAGGTCAACCACAATCTGGGGTGGACATATATGGTAAACCAAAAGGTGAAGTAGATTATTGGGGAATTCAATGTAAGGGGAAGGACAACTATCTTGACAGCAAATTAACAGAGAAAGAAATTGATGAAGAAATTGATAAGGCATTAAAATTTGACCCCAAGTTGAAAGTTTTCATCTTTGCAACTACTGCACAAAAAGATGTGCATATTGAAAAGTATATTCGTCTAAAAGACAAAGAGAGTTGCGAAAATGGAAACTTTGAAATAATACTGTATTGTTGGCAAGATATTGCAGATTTAATTGAAGAAAATAGAGACACCTTCAATTGGTATATCAACAATATTCAATTTAAGGAACAATTTGACATAGTAGTTATAATTAATACTGAGTATGAGAATAATATTATAAAACCTACATTTTTAAAAACGATTACTAACTACCAACTTAGACCAAAACCACAACATCTTGTAGACTATGACCCTTTTAGGATAATACAACCAGGTTTCATATCTGTTGCACCAACAGGGCTATTTGGACATAAAAAAATCAATCATGGCTGGTGCAAAGTCGAGATTACCATAGTTAATGCTGGCAGCAAAGTTCTTGAGGATTGGAAATTCTGGGTTGACTTTGATAATTCGGTAAGTAAAGTTGACGATGACTTTAGTAAAGACATTTTTATGTACAAAGAACTTGCAAAGTATAGAACGACATGGGCATACGAAGAAGATAAGCAGGTCTTGTATAAGCCATTGGAGAACTTACCCCTTATTCAAAAAGACAGTAGAACTTTTAGCTGCTATTGTATTCCTTATTTTGAAAGTAAAGAAATAACTATCAAGTGGCAGCTATTAGCGAGAGATTTTGACAGAAGTGGAGAAGTAAAAATCAACGTGGAACCCGAATATAAAGTAGAACAAAATACTATTTTTGTTGATAATGAGAAAGATATAAGAACAGAAACTGAAATTAGCGAGTACATAACTACAGAATAAGAAATAAATGAACAATAGGCAGCCGCCAACACAGTGTATAAGCCATAAGGGGTTCAGTGGTTTGCGAAGGTCATTTCCCGCATCAGCGTTTTTGTTCGATGGACAGGAACGAAGCCCGCAATCCCTTACGGCTCATACACTCGAACGTTATCTGCTCATTGCGGGCAGAGGAAGGAGGATAAATGGAGTAAAATAGAACAGTTTCACGGGTCGAACAGACAAATCCCCTAGCGGGGCTTGAATGGAGGACAAGCTTATGAGAATCGCAAGAATCTTGATGGTATTTGCCATTGGAGTGTGCTTTACTGTAGGCGCGTTCGCTCAAGACTACCCGAGCGTTATGACAACAAGAATAGGAGGTGGGTTATGAAAGATGGAATGGGCCGTAGAGAGTTTCTGAAGTTTTTCATGGCAACAGGTGTGCTCATAGTGGCCGGGGAGGGAACGAAGGCAGGCGTGATGGCACAGGGGACAGCAAGGGTTACCGAAGTAGACAAGTTGACCGTATGGATTCTGACTGACAATTATTATGACTCGCTGAGACCGGATAGCAAAATCACGCAGCGGTACCGTGTGGTGCCTGGCAAGTCGATCCACGCCGAACACGGCCTGGCTTATTACGTGGAGACGGTCGTCAACGGGAAGGCAAGCGCCTGCATGTTCGATTACGGACTCGACCCAGTGGGTGTGATTAACAACATAGCACTACTTGAGCTTGACCTCGGAAAGGCAAATGCCTTCAGCCTGAGCCACGGCCACTTCGATCACTATATGGGTGCAGTCAGCATCCTGAAACAGAATCAGTCACGGATCGCTGGAGGAACGCCGTTCTACGTAGGCGAGGAGGCATTCGCCCATAGATACTCGCTCCGTCCCGGAACTACCGAAGCCGCGGATCTCGGACAGCTAAAGAAAGAGGACATTGAAGCTCTTGGGCTGAAGGTTGTGGAGGTGAAAAACCCGGTGCAGATCATTCCGGGTGCGTACTTCACCGGGAACATTGAGCGGGTCACAACATACGAAAAGGTACCGCCGAGTCTGCTCATCAAGCGTGGCGAAAAACCTGAACCCGATGATTTCAGGGGTGAGCAAGCACTCTTCTTCAACGTGAAAGGAAAAGGGCTGGTGGTCCTTTCCGGTTGCGCCCATGCCGGCATCGTCAACACGGTCAAGCATGCGCAGAAAATTGCAGGCACAGACAAGATCCACGCGGTAATGGGAGGGTTTCATCTCATCAATGCGAAACCTGAGGTCATTCAGAATACGGTGGCCGATATCAAGGCAATGAGACCAGAGTACATCGTACCGACCCATTGCACTGGATTCGAGGCAATCGTAGCCTTCAGCAAGGAAATGCCCAGCGAATTCACTTTTAATACGGCGGGAACGCGGTATACCTTTACAGCGTAAAGAGGAAAAATAGGGACAGCGATCATTAATAAAGAAAGATTTGCGCGCAACGGACAGATAACAGAGTGCTTGAGATTAAACATCCAAAGGCTATGTCCTTCTCAAGCACTTGAACCGTTAGCCAAAATGCCGCTTCGCTCGAACGCCTGGACGGCGTTCGCATTTTGGGTAACGGCTGGCGGCTGAGCGGCACGAAGTGATGAACAGAATGTGAATCAAGGCTTCAGCCTAAAACCAACCGAAGGTATTCCTGACAACCGTAGGATAGTTAGCGAAGCGTCAATTCGGCTAACAGAGGGTTGAACGGCTGAAGCCAAAATGCCCCCAAAGGGCACTTCTCTCACCTGTCAGCCGTTATGTGCAATGCCTTTGGCAGTAAGTAATGGAAGAGGTTGGATCATAGAAATACCTTAGGAGGTTTAAGAGATGGCTAAATCTATTTCAATTGTTTCCAACATAGCAAAAGTGTTTACAAGTTACTGTGATAGCAAAAACTACCAATTCAAACAATCTGAAGAATCAAACAACCTGAGAATTGATATATCAAATTTATCCGAAAGAACAATAGTCAAAATTTATTTCAGTACATGTACGGTGCAAATTCAAGGTAAACAAAACTCATTGAAAGCTGAGATTGAGAGATTAAAAAAAGATTTTGAAGCCAATCCACAGTCTTTTCTTGGAGATGAGATAACAGGAATTAAAGCATGTGCAACAAGATATGACATTATGCTACCTGAACTCAGAACGAAAATAAAGGAATCCTTAAATACACTCGAAGCAGTATTGGAAATTGCTGAAAGTCCAGGCTCTACTATCGAATATAGAGCTAAAATCACCAGAAATGGTTCTTCGTCAACATTGACACAGTTTAACAATGGCACTTTATTGCTTCAAGGTAAAACGGATAAGGTTTTTGATGATAGCTGTGACCTAATCGAAAAAATCGCCAATCCATCAGATAAGGAAGTAATAGCCAGATTCATATCAAGCGATGAAAAGAATTTGGAAGTCTTTGCTGCTAAATATACTCCTGAGCTTATAGCCTTGGCTGAAGGTAATGTAAAGAAAAAAATAGGGGATGTCTATGACTATCTTGAACCTTACGACAGAAAATGGTTTGTAGCTTCGGAATGCCTTTGTTTAACTGCTATCCCTTTACCTGAATTTTCCCCTTTAGTGATGCCTGCCTCTAAAGCTTTTGAGGGTTTTGCAAAAAAACTACTTGTTGGGATAGGACTTTTCGAGGCAGACTATTTCAAGAAACAAAATGCAAACTTTTCTGCTCTGCATGATAACAACAACCCCAAAAGAAAGACTATTTGCGATAAAGAAATGCACGCGAACACAATGCTCAAGAAGATTGGTGTGTGCCTCGATACGAACAGGAAATTTATGATGCATAGTGACGAGAGTAAAATTACCAAAGTTGATTCTCAAGAAGAAGCAGAGGAAAAGGTTAACAGCGTATTTAAAGATACAAAAGAAATATTTGACTATTTTAATAACCTTTATTCTTTACTCCCAAAATAAGGAGTGAGTTACATGGAGCAAGCGAATAAACCTCTTGAAGTTTACGAAAATATAAAATCAATACTGAAAGCTGATAATATCAATGTCTCTGATTATAAATTGATTGACTATGGTTTGCAGTTTACCGTATCTATTCTTGACTGGTCAGGAGTAATTAGAATCTATCAGAACAAAAAAGGTGCCTTGAAAATCGATTATTCGCAACTTAAAGGTGGAGCAAATGCTATAAAAATCCAAACTTTAATAGAAGATAGGATCTCAATATCCAATATAAAGAATTCAGATAAGAACGATGTTGAATTAGGATTTCCTATAATTGGTACAGATGAATCTGGAAAAGGAGATTATTTTGGTCCTTTAGTGAGTGCTGGGGTTTATGTAGATGAGCAAACTGCAAAAGATTTAATAGCGTATGGTGTCAAGGATAGCAAGGAACTTAGTGATAGCAAGAATTTGGAGTTGGCTAAAGAAATATCTGGAAAATGCGCAGGGCGTTTTGCGATTATCGAAATATCTCCAGAGAAATATAATGACTTATACGAACAATTTAAAAAGGAAAAGAAAAATTTAAATACATTACTCGCCTGGGGGCATGCAAAAGCAATAGAAGAGATTCTTTCTAAGGTAGATTGTAAAGTTGCAATCGCTGACCAATTTGCGGATGAAAGCTTTATCCTTGGGAAACTTCAGGAAAAAGGTAAAAGGATTAGACTAATACAAGCGCATAAAGCGGAACAGCATATAGCTGTCGCAGCGGCATCAATTCTATCCCGAGCAAGATTCTTAGAAAAACTCTCAAAACTATCGAATGAATATAAAATTGACTTGTCTAAAGGTGTATCGCGGACAGTTATAGTAAATGCAAAGAAATTTGTCGATATGTATGGGAAAGAGTTACTTAGAAAAGTAGCAAAACTGCATTTTAAGACAACAACTGAGGTTTTCAAAAAGTAGTTGAGATATAGCATATGACTGATTTAACAGAACAGAAACAAAAGGCTAATGAGCTTAGAAAAGCAGGGAATCACAACGAAGCTCTTCTACTCTACAGAAATTTATGGAAAGAAACAGGGGACAAGTTTGACGGTGCGGGGTTTCTTCACTGTCTCAGGAAGCTAGAATTATTTGACGAGGCAATTGTTCTTGCTGATGAACTGATTGTCAAATATCCTGAGTTCGATTGGTGTCGAAATGAAGTTATATGGACTTACATCCAGGGGATACTTGATAAATTTAAAGAAGAAGAACCTCTTGAAAAGGTGGTAGAGATAGCCAAAAGAATAATGGGTTTGAATCCTAACGGTTTAGCTGTAAAGATGATAGTTTTTAAAGTGTTAAAATCAGCCAAGTCTTCTAATCATTGGGAGACTGTTAATGAATGGGTGGTTAAAACTGATCCGGGTTCTCTTAGTACGAAACCTATGACAGATGATTCGGGTAGGGAAGGATGGAGTGACCAATCCCTCTGGTATAACTACCGTATAAATGGGCTTATTGAAAAAGGAGATGCAAAAGAAGCAATAAATACAGTCGATGAAATTTTAGAACGATTTCCCAAACAACGAAAGTTCTTCCTGCGACTTAAGGCCTTAGCAAACCATCTTCTTGGCAACCTTTCTGAATCAGAAAAGATTTATCAAAATCTATGTAGTGGTTATAAGCCTGACTGGTGGATGCTTTATGGGTATGCAAAAGTAGTTAGAGATATAGGCCGCAGAGAAGACGCTTTAAAACTAATGTACCAAGCTGCTAGTGGTCATTCCAAACTTGAATCTATGGTATCACTATTTGTAGATATTGGAATGCTTTGCAAGGAACTAGGAAAGTACGAAGAAGCAAGAGCCCATTTTGTCCTATGGAAGCACATTAGAGATGAAAAAGGCTGGACCATATCTGGATCTATAATAAATATTGTTAATGATTTAAATAGAATCATTGGTAATAACAATGAACCATCCTCCATAACAGAAGCATTGAGTATTTGCCGAAGTGAGTGGAGCAAACTATTGGGTAAAGAGAACGACTTAAAGAACTTGTCATACAATCACCGCAAAGTGAAAAAAGGGCTTGTTGGTAAAGTAAGTTTAGGTCGGAGCGACCGTCCATTCTGTTTTATTATTGCAAAAGACAAGCAAGCCTTTTTCTGTTATAAGTCAGATTTGCCACCTGATATAACAGATGGGAATGAAGTTAATTTTGATGCAATTCCATCTTTTGATAAAAAAAAGAATAAAGAATCATGGAAGGCTTCGAATGTACGGCACTGCACATAACACAGCATAAAAGGTTCGTGCCTTACGCACTCACCTAGTAATCGATGGGGGTCGGGCCAAGGCAAGTAATTGAATCTATGAGTCAACGCTGAAAAAAGAGGGCTGATTTTGGCCTTAGAGTGGCAATTTGAGGGCCTAAATTACCCTGATTAGGAATTCTAAGGATGGCCAGGAGCGAGAGGTTATTCCGCAGACTATACAGTTAATAGCTGGAAGGACGGGGCAGGAGTATAACCAAAGGAAGAATCGGAAGGGTGCTTTTTGGGAAGATCGTTATCATGCAACCGCCGTGGAGGCGGGTCCTCACTTGGTCCAGTGCATGGTTTACATCGATATGAACATGGTTCGAGCAGGAGTTGTGACGCACCCTTCGGAATGGCCATTTAGTGGATATAACGAGATACAAAATCCCCGGGAGAGGTACGCATTAATCGATCATGAAAATCTGATGGAATTACTTGGTATAGGGAGGATGGAGGAGTTGAAGGAGAGTTACAGGGGGAGGGTGGAGGAATCGCTGGCGGTGCAGGGACGGGGGCGGCAGCCGAGATGGACGGAGAGTATTGCTGTTGGGAGTGAAGGATTTGTAGAACATACAAAGGCGGCTCTTGGGATAAAG